>Ga0070741_10000660_pt1 | contig 118657 bp, 111 predicted proteins | sample Coa_R1_4_FD_66440 | JGI IMG/M metagenome (GOLD analysis project Ga0070741, IMG submission 66440) | Surface soil microbial communities from Centralia Pennsylvania, which are recovering from an underground coalmine fire - Coalmine... | ecosystem: Environmental > Terrestrial > Soil >... | reverse complement strand
CTTTCCGGCGCCGCTGCATGACCTGCAGCAGGCGCTGCGCTGGATGCGCGACCATGCCGCGGAGCTGCGGCTCGATCCCGCGCGCATCGGCGCCTGGGGCTACTCGGCCGGCGCCCACCTGGTATCCCTGCTCGGCCTGCTGGGCCCGGCGGATGCGCTGTACGACGCGCAGGTGCGCGTGCGCGCCATCGTCGCCGGCGGCGTGCCCTCGGACCTGCGCAAGTACCGCGGCGGCACCCTGGTGCCGGCCTTCCTCGGCGAGCGCTGGAGCCCGGACTCGCCGGTGTTCCGCGCCGCCTCGCCGGTGACCTACGTGCGGCCGGACAGCCCGCCGGTGTTCCTCTACCACGGCGGCGCCGACCGCCTGGTCCGCCCCGACCAGGCCATCGACTTCAAGGCCGCGCTCGACGCCGCCGGGGTGCGCAACGAGCTGTACCTGATGCCGGGCCTGGGCCACATCATGGCCAACCTGCTCGACGGGCCGGCGGTGCAGCGCGGCGCGGATTTCCTGGATCGCGAGCTGCGTCCCTAGTCCGGAAGCACGGCTTCGAGCCAGCGCAGCAGCTGCGGCTCGGCATAGCCGCGTGGAATGCCGTTGACCCGGATGGCATGCAGCGAGAAGCTGCCGAGGATCGAGGCGAGCAACGAAGCGGCAAGCTCCTGCGCGCCCTCCGCGCCGGCCTGCGCAAACAAAGTCGCCAGCTGGGCGTGGTCCTTGGCGAGCCAGCGCGCCACGCGGCTGCGCACCTTGCTCTGTCCCATGGTTTCGGCAATGACGCCCACCCAGGCGCGCACCTGCTCGCTGTCCGCCGAAACGCCGAGCCCGACCCGGCTCGATACGTAGGCGGCGAGCTTGCGCGCCGGCGCCGCGGCGCTGTCCAGCACCGGCGCCAGGCCGGCTTCCGCTTGCGCGATCAGACCGTCCACCAGGGCCAGCAGGATTTCCTCCTTGTTGTGGAAGTGGTAGTGGACGAGCCCGGGGGCGAGCCCGGCGCGTGCGGCAACCGAGCGAACGCTGGCCCGCTCGTAGCCCACTGCGGCCATCTCTCCGAGCAGCGCTTCGATGATTTGCGCACGGCGTTGATCCGTATTCGACCTGCGGCCCATGGGTTTTGGTTGGGTGTATGACCAATATATCTTGCACGACGGCCCCCTTCGCTGTAAATTCACCTTAATTGGTCAAGTGACCAAATAAAGGAAAACGCCATGGAAGCCCTGCGGAAATCCTGGGATGCGCTTTGCGGCCGAAGCGGTCTGCGCAACGGCGCGCAACTGTGGCAGGAGTTGGCGGCGCGCTACACGGAGCCGCACCGTGCCTATCACGGGCTGCAACACCTGGAGCAGGTGGTGGGCCTGCTGCAGTCGATGGGCGCTTCCGATGAATTGCTATGGGCGGCCTGGTTTCATGATGCGGTGTACCGGCCTGGCCGCTCCGACAACGAGGCAGAGAGCGCGGCGCTGGCCGCGGAGTGTCTCGACCGCGCCGGTCTTGGCGCCGAAACGATCGCGCTGATACGTGCCGCGATCCTCGCGACCGCCACCCATCGCGCCGCGCCGCGCCATGCGGCGCTGCTCGACGCCGATCTGGCCATCCTGGGCGCATCGCCCGCGGGTTACGCTGCTTATCGCGCGGCGATCCGCCGCGAATACGCGGCGGCGCCGCCGGCCGCATTTCGCGCCGAGCGCCTGGCCTTCGTGCGCGCCACGCTGGCGCGGACGCCGATTTACCAGACACCCTACTGCAGGCAGCGCTTCGAAGCGACGGCCCGCGGCAATCTCGCCGCGGAGGGCGCGGAACTGGAAGCTGCCGCCGGAACCGCGTCATGCAGCTGATCCGCCGCCGGCGCTTCCCGGTCGATCACTACGTGCTGGTCGACGAAGGGCGTGCAATGCCGGCCGCCCAGCTGGTGGCGGAGGCGAGGCGTCGCGCCGAATCGCTGGCGCAGACCTGCACCGGCGACCGCGAGAGCTTCACCTTGATCCATAACGGCGCCGGCATCGCGCGCCGGGCGTTGCCGCATGTGCATATCATCTGCGCCCGCTCGCGACGGCAGAAAGCGCTGATTTATCTTTTCATGGGCCTGAAAAATCTGCTGCCGCAGCCGCGTGATCCGGCCTAGCTGCCCAGGCAGGGTTTGGTCCGCTGGCAATCGCTTCCGGCGAGGCGGGGATGCACCGGCTGCTACCCGCCCAGCACCGTCGGCATCTGCTCCACCAGATAGTCGATCAGCGCGCGCACCGAGGGCAGCATGCCGCGGCGGCTGACGAACACCAGGTGGATGGCCTGCTCCGGCGTGCCCCATTCCCGGGCCACGCGCAGCAGGCTGCCGTCGTCCAAGCCCCGCCAGGCCACGCGCAGCGGCAGCAGCGCCACGCCGACGCCGCCGAGCGCGGCCTGGTACTGCAGGGCCAGGTCGGTGCACAGCAGGCGCGGCCGGACCGGGACGCGCGTGCTGCGGCCGTCGCCGGCGGTCAGCGCCCAGGTCTGCTCCTGCCCGGCGGCGAGCGCGCCGATGGTGTCCAGCGCCGCCAGCTGCCCGGGTTCCTCGATCGGCGGCCTGCCCTCGGCATAGGCGGGACTGCACACCAGCACGAAGCGGCCGGAGGCGATGCGGCGCGCCACCAGGCCCGGATCGGCGAGGCCGCTGTCGCGGGCGCGCAGCGCGATGTCGAAGCGTTCCTCGATCAGGTTGACCAGGCGGTCGCTGGCGTCCAGTTCCACCCGGACTTTCGGATAGCGCCGCATGAACTCTGCCACCAGGCGGGTGACGTAGAACTGCGCCATCGCCATGGGACAGCTCAGGCGCACCGTGCCCACCGGCTCGCTGCGCAGCTGCTCCACCGCCTGCTGCGCCGCTTCCGCCTCCACCAGCATTGCCGCGCAGTGTTCGTGGAAGGCGCGGCCGGCCTCGGTCAGCGCCAGCTTGCGCGTGCTGCGCTGGAGCAGCCGCACGCCCAGGCGCTCCTCCAGCAGGGCAACGCGGCGGCTGAGCTTGGACTTGGTGATGTGGACATGGCGCTCGGCCGCGCTGAAGCCGCCGTGCTCGACGATCAGGGCGAAGTAGCGCAGGTCGTTGAGGTCCAGCTGCATGGCCCCTCCCAATTGTCCTAAAAGTAGGACAATTATTCTTAATAATGCCGGATTATCAATAGTCGTCTCATACCTGATGCTGTGCCCCATCGAAAAACGTCCTCGCCGAGGACCCTCAACGGAGCACCGCAGCCATGGAAACCCGCCTGAATTTCTACAAGACCGGCCCCGAAGCGATGAAGGCCATGTCGGCTCTCGAGCAGCACCTCGCCCGCTGCGGCCTGGAAAAGCCGCTGGTCGACCTGGTCCGCCTGCGCGCCTCGCAGGTCAATGGCTGCGCCTACTGCGTCGATCTGCACTACGGCGACGCCCGCAAGGCCGGCGAGAGCGAGCGGCGCCTCGCCGCGCTGGTGGTGTGGCGCGAAGCGCCGTTCTTCAGCGACCGCGAGCGCGCCGCGCTGGAGTGGGCCGAGTCCCTGACCCTGGTGGCGCAGAGCCACGTGCCGGACGAGGTCTGGGAGCGGGTCAAGCCGCACTTCACGCCGGAGGAGCTGGTGAACCTCACCCTGCTCGTCTCCACCATCAACGCCTGGAACCGCTTCGCCATCGCCTTCCGCAAGCTGCCCGCCTGAGCGGCGGCAACGTGGGGGTCATGCCGGCCTGCGCCGGCATGACCGCCGGCGAGCCGGCACTTGCGACCCGGCGGATGGCGCGGGATAGTCGGCCAGGCCCGCACGGATCGCAGCGATGCCCGTCATCACCTGCAATGAGGACCTGCGCCGGCTCGCGCGCCGGCGGGCGCCGCGCGCCATCTTCGACTATGCCGACCGCGGCTCCTACGAGGAGCTGACGCTCCGCGCCAACCGCTCCGATCTCGACGCGCTGAGGCTGCGCCAGCGGGTGATGATCGACGTCAGCACGCGCAGCCTGCGCTGCCGCATGGCCGGGCAGGACTGCGCCATGCCGGTGGCGCTGGCGCCGACCGGGCTGACCGGCATCCTGCACGCCGACGGCGAGATCCTGGCGGCGCGCGCGGCGCAGGCCTTCGGCGTGCCGTTCACGCTCAGCACCATGTCGATCTGTTCGATCGAGGCGGTGCGTGCCGCGGTGGAGCAGCCGTTCTGGTTCCAGCTCTACGTGATGCGCGACCGCGGCTACAGCGCCGAGCTGCTGCAGCGGGCGAAGGCGACGCAATGCGGCGCGCTGATGCTCACCGCCGACCTGCAGATCCAGGGCCAGCGCCATCGCGACCTGAAGAACGGGCTCACCGTGCCGCCGCGCCTGAGCTTCGCCAACCTGCTCGACCTCGCCGGCAAGCCGGCCTGGGCCTGGCGCATGCTGCGCACGCCGCACAGGAGCTTCGGCAACCTCGCCGCCTCCAGGGCGGCGGGCGGCGGCCTCAGCACCCTGGCGCAGTGGATCGCCAGCCAGTTCGATCCCTCCCTGAGCTGGAAGGACGTGGCCTGGGTGCGCGGCCAGTGGCCCGGCAAGCTGATCATCAAGGGCATCCTCGACCCGCAGGATGCGCGGCTGGCGGTGGACAGCGGCGCCGATGCCATCGTCGTCTCCAACCACGGCGGGCGCCAGCTCGACGGCGCACCGTCCTCGATCAGCGCGCTGCCGGCGGTGGTCGAAGCGGTGGGGCATCGCACCGAGGTGCTGTTCGACAGCGGCGTGCGCAGCGGCCAGGACGTGCTCAAGGCGCTGGCGCTGGGCGCGCGCGGCACCTTCATCGGCAAGGCGTTTCTCTATGGACTGGGCGCGCTGGGCCAGGAAGGGGTGCGCCTGGCGCTGGAGCTGATCCGCAGGGAGCTGGACGTGAGCATGGCGCTGACCGGCATCAGCGACGTCGGCGCCGTCGGCCGCGGCGCGCTGTGGCCCCCGCCCTGAGCGCTCTCATCCGCAAGCGCGGCGGAGAATCAGCCCCGGTCCTTCGATGCCCGGGACTGACCGGTGAAGCAATCGACCGCGGGGCGGCGAGCCGCCACCGGAGCGTGAGCCGCCCCGCGGCCTGGTCTGCTTATGCCGTCTGCGCCGGACGCGGCGCGTACCACTCGGTCATGTCGTCGTACATCTCGCCCTTGGCGAGGTAGTAGGGCGCCTTGTGGTAGATCTTGATGTCGTGGAACGGGTCGGTGAGGATCTTCGTCGCCCATACCAGGCCGGACTGCACGCCCTTGACGAAGAACAGCTGCACGGTGCGGAACACCACCGCGCCGATGCCGACGAACAGCCACAGGATCGAGGTGTTGTAGAGCAGGCCACGCGCCACTTCGGCATCGTCGAAGAAGCCGAACAGGCGCGGCTGGTACCACAGCACGAACGGCACCAGGAACCAGATGCTCAGCAGCACGACCTTGCGCTGCAGGTTGTAGCCGACCTTCACGCTCTCCTTGTACTCGTGGCTGGCCTGGTTGACCTCGTCGTAGGTCTTGGGCTCGAAGAAGAAATGGCCGACCTGGCGGAACAGCATGGCGAGCAGCCAACCCACCATCACCGCGAGCACCGGGTTGAAGAACATCACCACGTAGCTGGTGAGGAAGCAGCAGGCGCTGAACAGGTGCAGGGCCTGGTTGATGCGGCTGTGGTGGTAGTAGCGGTGGTCGTCCCAACGCTGCTGGTGCAACTCTTCGAGAAAGGTCATGGTGGTGGCTCCTGGGGTGAAAAAATCCGGCGAATCACGCCGCCGGCATGGCGGTATCGGTCATCAGGGCCTGGCCCATGCGGATGGTCCGGCCCTGCTCGATGCCCTCGGCCAGGGCATGGTTGCTGGTGGCGAAAACGATGATGGTCGAGCCGTGCTGGAAGTAGCCCATCTCCTCGCCCTTGCGGTAGCGGGCGTAGCAGTACAGGCGGTTCGGCCCCTTGCGCAGGTCGAGCTTGTCCGGCAGGCAGTGGAATTTCATGCTGGCGACGAGGATCGCGGCAACGGGCACCAGGCAGACGCTGCCGGAAGTGCCGGTGTCGCTGAGCTGCACCACGGCGCGCTCGTTGCGGCAATACAGCTTCTCGATGCGCTGCAGCGCGATCGGGTTGACGTTCCAGGTGTCGCCGGAGATGTAGCGCACTTCCTCCACCGTGCAGTCGGTCGGCGCGTGGAAGCGGTGGTACATGCTCGACTTCAGGCGCAGGGTGGCGTAGCAGCCGTCGCGGTACCGGACCTGCAGCGCCGGATCGGGGATCAGGTCGCCGATCTCGTAGGGGAAGCCCTTGGCCTGGAACACCGTGGTCCCGGCGATCGGCCCGCACTCGCCGACCACGGCGTCGCAGGGGCTGGCGAGGACGTTGGCGCGTGCGTCGACGGTACGCGCGCCCGGCTTGAGGCGGCGCGTGAAGCAGTCGTGCAGGCTGGTGAACTCCTGCTTCTCGGCCTCGTCCAGGTTCAGGTCGTCGGCCAGCATCTGCCAGGCCTTCATCGAAATCCGGGTCAGCCAGGGACTCTCGAGGCGGCTGTACCAGCCGACGAAGTTGGTCAGCGCCCGCCGCGGGATGCGGTTGGTCAGCAGGAAGTTGAGCTGTTCCTGCTGGCTGAGGGAGCGGAGCGCGGCGGACATGGCGTGCGGATTTCCGGTCAGGCGGCGGAGCGCCGGGCGTCGGCCAGCTCCGGATAGGCCAGGCCCATGTCGCCGAGGAAGCGGCGCATGATCGGCTCGGCCTGGTAGTCGGCCACCCGCAGCTGCGCTTCGCGCCGCATCGCGGCGTGGCCGTCGCGGTTGGCGAAGTGCGCCACCACCTGCTGCGCCATCTGCGCGGTGTCGTCGACCAGGTAGCCGTTGCGGCCGTGCAGCACGATGTCCTTGGGGCCCTTGCAGCTGTAGGCCAGCACCGGCATGCCCTGCGAGTTGGCCTCGAGGATGACGTTGCCGAAGGTGTCGAACTTGGACGGGAACACGAACAGGTCGAGGCCGGCGTAGAGCTGGTTCATGCGCTCGCGCGGCACCCAGCCGAGGAAGGTGGCTTCCGGCAGCGCCTCGCGCAGCTCGCGCTCGGCCGGACCGGAGCCGGCGATGACGATCTTCAGATCGGGGATCGCCGCGCGCGCCTGGCGGACGATCTGCGGCAGCTCGAGGATGCCCTTCTCCTTGCTGATGCGGCCGGCGTAGAACAGCACCGGGGTCGCGGCGGTGGCGCCGGGGATCAGCTCGGACTTGCGCACCGGCACCACGTGCTGCGCCGGCGCCTCGGTGTGGTGCGCGGTGAGGAGCACCTTCTCCTCCGGCAGGCCCATGGCGTGGCCGGTAAGCCAGGCGCGGTGGTCGGTGTTGAGCACGAACACGCCGTCGAACTGGTGGTACAGCGCGCGCAGCACGCGGCGGACGCGGTCGCGCTCATGCGGATTGAGGTTCGTCGTGTGCTTGACGAAGTCCATCCAGTCCGTGTGCATGAAGAAATAGGCCGGCACGTTGAACATGTACTTCAGGAACAGCGCCACCAGCACCATCGGCCCCTCGGTGGAGCAGACCACGCGGTCGTAGCCGCCGCGGTAGAAGGCGCGCGCCACCTGCAGCAGGTCGGGAATGCGGAACTCCTGCTCGCCCAGCGAGGGGAAGCTGAATTGCGCCAGCGGCCGCACCACGTGCAGGTGCGGCTCGAGCGTGGCGTCCGCATGGCAGATCAGGAAGTCGAGGGGCAGGTCCTTGCGCTGGATCTCGGCCAGCTTGCCGGACAGCGAATTGGACACGCCGTTCTTGTCGCGCAGGGTGTCGGTCAGGTACAGCGCGCGCTGCGGGTGGTGGGCGTAGCCGAGGTTGCGGGCGAAGCTGTTGAGGAACTCGCGGTTCTTGTACAGCACGCGGGTGCTGGCGACCTGCGAGCCGGCCAGCACCGCCGTCATCAGCGCCGGAAACACCAGGTCATCGGCAAGCTCGCGCAGGCGGTGGCCGCTGCGGCTGCTCGGCGTGGTGTCGGAGAGCAGGGCCGAGATCTGCACCGGCAGCTCGAAGTTGCGGGTCAGCGACTCGGTCGACAGGTCGGCCGGCAGCACCCCGCCGAGCTTGGGCGCCGCCTTCCTGACGCGCCGGACCATCAGCTCGTTGAGGCCGGTGAACAGCTCGTCGAGGGAGTTGCTGACGGTGGCGACGAAGCGCTCCGGCGGGCCGCCGTGCGCCGCGGCGATCTTTTCCAGGTGCTTGACGCAGAAGCGATAGTCCTTCGACACGTTCCAGCGGATCAGCCATTTCGGCCGCTTGCCGTGCAGCGCGTCGTGCACCGCGGAGACGAACAGCTGGGTCTTCTTGTGCTTCTTCATCTCCAGCAGGCCGTTGGCGATGGCGAAGCAGGCCAGCTTGTCCGACAGCTCGCCGCGGTGGAACGCCATGCGCAGCAGCCCCGGGTCCTCGATGCGGGTGGCGACCTGGGTGAAGTAGTCGAGCAGGGCGATGCCCAGCTTCTGGTTCTCGCCGACGTCGCCGAACGGCGCGATGTTGCCGGCGCGGATCGCCTCCAGCGCCAGCTGCGACAGCGGCGTGTTCTGGCGGCGCTGCGCCAGGTCCGGCACCCACAGCCAGGAGCCGCACTGGCCGGCGAACACGCCCAGGTGATCGTCCGAGCCGCCGGTCAGCACCTTGGGCCGGCGCGGGTCGACGCCGAAGTCGGCCGGGTTGAGCTTGTGCTTGAAGGCGTAGCGCTCGATCTTCTCCTGGTCGAGGCCGCGCGCCCAGTGCAGGGTCAGGATGCTCTGCCACACGTCGCGCTGGCCGTTCAGCACTTCGAAGCGCTGGAACAGCACCGCCAGCTTCTCGAACAGCTCCGGACCGATGCCGGGGTTGCGCGTATAGAAGTACAGCGGGTGCGGCATGATCACCGGGATGTCGTGCTCGGCCACGTAGCGCAGGAACTCGTACACGTCCTGGCGCTTGCGGTTGAGCACCACTTCCTGCTCCGGCGTGAAGCCGAAGGTCAATACGTGGATGTAGAGGTCGTATTCCTGGAAGAAGCAGGTGAACTCGGCGCCGACCAGCACGTCGTGGCCCTTGTTCAGCAGCTTCCAGCAGGAGCGCGCGTTGTTGTGGTTGGTGACGGTGATGACGTCGCTGCCGTTGGCGCGCAGCACTTTCACCAGCTTGCCCGGCTTGAGCCAGGTCTCCGGCAGGCTGAGGATGCGGCCCCACAGCTCGTCCGGCACGTCGCTGTTGCGGTCGTGGCAGTGGAAGTCGATGCGCAGCGACTCGGCGCGCGGGAAACGCGCCGCTTCCACCATCAGGTAGCGGGCGAACTCCGCGTGCAGCTCGTCGCGGAAGGAGGAGTGTTCCAGACTGCTGCGATGGGGCATGTCAGTGCATCTCCTCGGCCGGGGCCGCGGCGGCCGCGGCCGGCAGCGGCGAAGGTGGGGTGCCACGCCGGCCGAAGCGCGCCGCCAGCATGTCCTTGAGCATCTGCCGCTTGATCCACCGGTTGGTCAGGTGCGGCGCGGTCCACCACCAGCCGTCCGCCTGCATCCGCCGCGCCGCCTCGACGAAGCGCCGCGCCACCTCGGCAAAGTCCGCGTCCGGGTAGTTGAGGCTCATGATCAGGCGGCCGCTGCCGATCCAGCTCAGCTCCAGCCCCTCGGCGCGCAGGTAGAACTGGAACATCCAGTTGTAGCGCGAGGGCACGCGGTACAGGATGGTGAGGATGCTGTGCATGTTGGCCACGCGCACCGGCAGGCCGGCCGCTTCCAGCGCGGCGTTGAGCCCGGCGACGCGCCCGTTCCACAGCGCGTCGGCTTTCGCATAGATGTCCTGGATGTCCGGCTGGCGGATGCGTTCCAGGAACACCGCCATGCAGGCCATCACGTGCGGGTGCGAGTTGAAGGTGCCGCGGGCGAAGGAGATGTTCGCCGGCTGCTCGGCCTTGAAGCGCTTCATCAGCCCGGCGCGGCCGCACAGCACGCCCACCGGCAGCCCGCCGCCCAGGGTCTTGCCGTAGGTGACCATGTCGGCCTGCACGCCGAAGTACTCCTGCGCGCCGCGGTAGCCGAGGCGGAAGCCGGCGAAGACTTCGTCGAAGATCAGCACGATGCCGCGGCGGCTGCAGACCTCGCGGATCTGCTTGAGCCAGGCGCTGTAGGCGGCGCGGTCGAAGGCGGTGCGGCGCTCGCTGTTGACCAGCGAAGCGTCGCCCGGCGCGTCGGCATTCGGGTGCAGCGCCTGGAACGGGTTGATCAGGACGCAGGCGATGTCCTTGCGCGAGTCGAGGACGGCCAGCGTCCTGGGGTTCAGGTCGGATAGGGTGTAGACGTCGTCGACCTTGCGCTGGTTGCCCACCCCCGGCTGCACGCCGTCCCACCAGCCGTGATAGGCCCCGCACAGGCGCACCAGGTGGGTGCGGCCGGTCTGGTAGCGGGCCAGGCGCACCGCCTGCATCACCGCCTCGGTGCCCGACATGTGAAACGAGACCTCGTCCAGCCCCGAGATATCCTTCAGGGCCAATACGTTGTCGCGGATCAGGGGGTGGTAGGGGCCCAGCACCGGGCCGAGCTGCGCCACGCGGGCATAGCCTTCGGCCATGCACTCCTTGTAGAAGTCGTAGCCGAAGACGTTGACGCCGTAGGAGCCGGAGACGTCGTACTTCCAGTTGCCGTCGAGGTCGCACAGCTGCGTGCCGCGCGTCTGCGTGACGATGCTGCCGTACTTGAACTCGGCCGGCAGCAGGCTGCGGAACGGAAACGGCACGCGGTACTGGCTGGTGAACTGCACGTCGGAAACGGCGTTCTCCAGCGAGCGGCTGTAGCGCAGCGTCTCCGGCGCCCGGGAGGCCAGCTGCGCGCGCAGCCGCTCCATGCCGGCGCGGCGCCGGGCCGCCACGTCCGCGGGGGCCAGGTCGGAGGAGAAGTAGCGGTCCGCGGCGTAGTCGAAGAAGCGGGTCAGGCGCGCCATCCGCCGGGACATCTTCGAATGACCGCTCAGCGAGGGGTGCTTGGCGCGGGAGAGCTGGAGGCGGATAGTGGCTTTGCGGAGCAGCAGCAGCCCGAGGACGGCTGCGACCAGATATCGTGCGATTTCCAAGTTGACCTGCGTCGGGACGGGTCCCGGAGAGACGCCGGCTGGCGCGAATCCGGCGAGGTTAGTCAGCCCGGATGGCAGATTGGCGAAGCCGGGATGGCAGATCCGCGAACCTTGGATGGCAGTACGGTGAAAACAGACGACAGATCGCGGCCCCGGATGTGTGTTAATTTCCCTTTACAAGGCACCAGGAATGTGCCGTGACGGGGAGCCGCCAGGGCATGCGCAAGCCCCCCGGAGAAGTGAATCCACGCCAACAGACCCATCGGCTCTCGACAGCTTTTAGACCTGTAACAGACGGCATGGACCAATTGACGACGACGCGGCCGGGGGCGGAGGCGCAAGCCGAGCTGCCGAAGGCGGAGGCCGACGCCGAATACATCTGGCGTTTCGGCGACGTCGTGTTCGACGAAGGCCGCTGGGAACTGCGCGTCGGCAAGGCGGTGGTCGAGATCGAGCCCAAGCCCCTGGAAATGCTCGGCCTGCTGCTGCGCCACGCCGGCGAGGTGGTGACCAAGGAGGAGCTGCTGGCTTTCCTCTGGCCCGGCGTGATCGTGGTCGAGAAGGCCCTGACCAACGCCGTCAGCAAGCTGCGCCGGGCCATCGGCGACGGCGACCAGCGCGTGATCGTCACCGTGCACCGGGTCGGCTACCGCTTCATGGCGCCGGCCACCCGCAAGGCGGTGCAGCGCGAGGAGCAGCCGCAGCTGCGGCTGCGCGCCGGCGAGGCGGTGCCGGGCCGGCCGCAGTGGAAGCTGGAGCGCCTGCTGGCGAGCGCCGACGGCTCCGACGTGTGGCTGGCGCAGCACGAAAAGACGCGCCAGACGCAGGTGTTCAAGTTCGCCCACAGCGGCTACCGCCTGGCGGCGCTCAAGCGCGAGGCCACCTTGTCGCGGGTGCTGCTCGAGCTGGCCGGCTCGCACCCCGGCATCATCCGGCTGTCGGAGTGGAACTTCGAGGAGCCGCCGTTCTTCCTCGAGTGCGAGTACGGCGGCCGCAACTGGCTGGAGTGGGCCGAGGACGGCGGCAACCTGGAGAAGATGCCGCGCGAGCAGCGCCTCGGCCTGCTGCTGCAGGCGGTGCATGCGGTCGCCGCCGCGCACGCCGTCGGCGTGATGCACAAGGACCTCAAGCCGAGCAACCTGCTGATCGAGCCGGAAGGGACCGGCTGGCGGGTGCGCCTCACCGATTTCGGCTGTGGCCGCATGCTCGACCCGCAGCGGCTCGAGGCGCTCGGCATGACCCGGCTCGGCGCCACCCTCCCGGCGCTGGGCGAGACCCAGTCCGGCACCCTGCTGTACATGCCGCCCGAGGTGCTGGCCGGGCACCTGCCGATGCCATCGGCCGACGTCTACGCGCTCGGCATCCTGATGTACCAGCTGCTGGTCGGCGACCTGCGCAAGCCGCTCGCCACCGGCTGGGAACACGACATCGACGACCCGTTGCTGCGCGAGGATATCGCCGCCGCGACGCACGGCAACCCGTCGCGGCGCATGCAGACCGCGCTCGAACTGGCCACCCGGCTGGAAAGCCTGCCGCAGCGCCGGCAGCAGGTCATCGCCGAACAGGCCGCGGCGCGGGACGCGGCGCAGCTGCGGCGCCAGCTGGAGCTGGCGCGCGCGCGCAAGCCCTGGGTGCTGGGCCTGGCGGTGTCGGTGATCGTCGGCGTGGCGACCGGCGCGGTCTACCTGCACCGCGCGGTGCAGGCCGAGCGCACCGCCGACGCCGAGCGCGAGCGCGCCGAGGTCATCAACGGCTTCTTGGTCAGCGATCTGCTGTCCGCCGCCGATCCGGTGCTGACCGGCAAGCGCGATGTCACCGTGCTCGAAGCGGTGCGCAAGTCCACCGCCGACATCGACCGCAAGCTGGCCGACCAGCCGCAGGTGGCGGCGGTGGTGCACATGACCGCGGCGCGGGCCTACAGCCACATCGGCGTCTATGCCGAGGCCGCCGATCAATACGCCCGTGCCGCCGACCTGTTCCGCCGGCTCGGCAGCCCGCTCGCCGGCGAGGCGGTGGCGGCGGACATCCTGCGCGTGGTGAGCCTGATCGACGACGGCCAGATCAAGCCGGCCACCGACCGCCTCGGCCAGATCGAGGCGGCGCTGAGCGGAGCGCCCTCCAGCTCGCCGGAAATCCAGAAGCTGCTGAATTTCGTGCGCGGCAAGCTGGCCATCCAGGCCGGCGACTACCGCGCCGCCCGCAAGTACGACGAGGCCGCCCTGGCCGCGGCCGAGCGTTCCCAGGACGCCACCGAGCTGCCGCAGGAAAGCCTCGAGCTGCTGGCCGCGCTGCGCAAGGACTACGCCTTCACCCTGGAGCAGACCGGGGATGCCGCCAAGGCGGTGGCGGTGATGCGCGACCGCCTCGCCGCCGACCAGACGGCTTTCGGCCCGGCCCACACCCAGGTGCTGATCGACAAGCTGGAGCTGGCCGAGGCGATGGACACGCAGTCGCCGCCGGACCCGGCGGGCGAGGCCCTGATCGAGGAGGCGCTGCCGGCCCTGGACCGCGCGCTGGGGCCGGACAACGTGCACAAGGTGCAGGCGCTGGACGAGCTCGGCTTCTGGGCCATGAACCGCAAGGATTGGCCGCGGGCGGTGGAGGTCTTCACCCAGGCCCACGACCTGACCGCGCGCCTGCGCGGCGCCCAGCACCAGCGCACCCTGGGCGAGGCCTTCAACCTCGGCTACGTGCTGGAGCGCGCCGGCCGCTACGCCGAGGCGCGCACCCGCTTGGGCGAGGCGCTGCAGCAGGCCCAGGCCAACATCGGCAAGGATGCGCCGACCACCCAGGCGATCGCCTACATGCTGGCCTATGCCGACGTGGCCCTGGGCCATGTCGCCGAAGCGCGCGCCGCCGCCGGCGGCCTGGCGGCCGCGGCGCTCGATTCGGTCGAGCCGGGCAACGACTGGCCGGCGCGCCTGGCCCTGCTGCAGGCGGAGATGGATTACCTCGACGGGCCGTCGGAGGCGCAGCGCCGGCAGCTGGCGGCGGCCATGTCGGGCATCGCCGGCTCGCATGACGAAGACCGCGACTACCTGCGCCAGCAGGGCGCCGCCCTGCTGGCGCAGGGCGGAAAGCTCAATTCCGCCCGCCGGTAGTGGCCGCGACGGCGGCCCTGATTTAGCATGTATCACCGCCGGCAAGGCGGTTGGGAGGCAGGCCAGATGAAGCACCAGGCGATGTTCCGTGGCGGCAGCGCGCTGCTGGGCCTTGTCGTGTCCTCCGCCGCGTTCGCCGCAGGCGCCCTGCCGGCGCTGCCGGCGGCCCCCGCCGGCCAGACCGCCGTCGCCACGCCCGCCGTGGCGACCGGCTCGACCCTGCCGGCGCTGCCGGCCGTCCCGTCCACGCTGCCCACCGCGTCCGCCGCCGGCGGCGCCGCGTCCGCGGGCTCGACCCTGCCGGGCCTCGACGGCTTCGGCAGCGGCACCAGCATCCGGCCGATCCGCGGTCCCGGCAACATCTCGATCCCGATTCCGCCGGTGTTCGACGGCCACAGCGGGGCCAGCGCCGAACGGCGCAGCTAGCCCCTAGAATTTCGCCGCCAGCTGGAAGAACAGCAGCCGGGTCTGCAGCTGATCCGGGCTGTTCTGCGCTCCCTGTTTGACGATCGGCCGTCCCAGCGACAGGCTCGCGCCCAGCTGCGGCAGTGGCTGCAGGTCCAGTGATACGCCCGCATCGGCCAGGCTCACGGTGCCGGCCGGCTCGCCCAGCGCCGGCCGCCGGTGCCGCGCCGAGGCGTATTCCAGGAACAGCCGCGGGCGCAGCCCCAGGCGCCCGGCCAGGGTCCCGGCGTCCGGTTTCCACTCCGTCGCCAGGCTGGCGGATTCACCGCGGTCGCCGGTGGCCGCCCCGACGCGGAAGGCGTGCAGGCTGTATGGCCCGCCCACCACGAACTGCTGCTGCTGCGGCAGCACCGTGCCGCTGAACTGCGCGCTACCGGCGGCGAGCAGGCCCCAGTTCGGTCCCAGGCCGTAGCGCAGGCTCAGCGACGGCTGCCACAGCAGGTAGGACAGGTCGGCACCGCTGCCCGGGGCCTCGCCGGAACCCAGGCCCTTGCGCAGCAGCAGGCCGGTCTGGACCTCGATCCCGGGCTGCTCCGCGCCGCGCCACTGCCACCCCAGCGACAGCTCGGCCGAGTTGTAGGTTTCGGAGAAGGCGTCGCCGCCACCCTGCACCACCTGGCAGCCGGCCAGCCCCAGCTGGGCCAGCAGGCTGCTCAGCGGATCGCAGCTCACCGACGCCGGCTGCTCGGGCTGGCCCAGCGCCTCATGGTCGTGCAGCAGGCGGCCCGCCACGCTCAGGCGCTGGCGGAAGCTGGTGTAGAGGATCTGCTGCCAGCTCGCGGCCAGTTCGTGCAGCTCGCCCTTGAACGTCACGCCGGCGACGGTTTCCTGGAAATCGGCATAGCTGCCCTGGAAACCGGCCTGGCTCAGTCCATAGGCATGGGTCCAGCCGCCGCCGACGCCGTGGTAGGGACTGCTGTCGGCGCCGCCCAGGCCGAGGAAGCGCACGCTGCTGCTGCCGGTCAGCATCAGCTCGTCGCCGCCGGAAAAAGCCTGGCGCAATCCCAGGTTGGCGAGGTAGGGGCCGGCATAGCGGTTGCCGTAATTGTTGAAGCTCGCCGCGGCCGTGGTCTGCGACTCGCCGGCGCCGGCCTCGGCCAGTTCCAGCGCCACCGCATCGCCGCCCGCGGGGGTGAAGGACAGCCGGTAGCGCTGCCCGGCGCGCACGGCGAGCGCGTCGGCGGCGGTGCGGTCGGACTCCAGCTGGGCGTCGGTGAGGGGCGCATGCTGCGGCAGGTCCTCGAAGTAATGCAGCAGCGGCGCGCTGCCGGAAACCCGGCTGACCTGGCCCGCGGTGGCCCGCACGTAGACCGTGACGCTGCCGGCTTTTTCGGCGGCATAGCTGACCAGGGTCGCGGGATAGCCGGCCGAGTAATAGCTGTAACCGATGGCGCGCACTGCGTCGGACAGGTTGCCGGCGGCGGCCACGGCCTCGCGCAGGCGCCGCTCCGGCAGCAGCGGGCTGCCGAAGATCCGCAGGTGCACCCTGCCGTAGTCGATCAGCAGCGACGGCCGCTGGCTCGCCTCGGCCCGCAGTTCGGCCAGCGGAGCCTGCTGGGGCGGGACCGGCGGCGGCAGGGAAATGGCCATGGGCGGTCAGCTCTAGCGCGGCGCGGCGGAGGGCCGCGCCGCCGCGTCGGGGCCCAGCTGGCGGTCTTCCAGGTGATGGTCCACGCGGCGGGCCCTGGCATGGTCGCGGTTGTCGGGTCTCGGCAGGGATTCTACACGTCGCGGAAGCGGTGCCGCGCCGCCGCCTTCGCGGCGGATTTGCGGCACTGCACGATCCGCTAACAACCCGCCGATTCAAGCGCTTATCAATCGTTACCGATTCGTTTCCGGTGCAAGCCGCCGCCTCAGCAGCGGATGTAATAGTGTCACTGCTCAATGTAATGACGTTCCGTTCGCTGGCGGACGGAGGAGACGCCATTGAAGCGATCCAGAAGAAACCACTCGGCGGCATTCAAGGCACAGGTTGCGCTGGAGTCCCTGCGCCAGGACAGCCCGATCCGCTCCTATGCGGACCGCTACGACGTGCACCCGAACCTGGTGCGCGCCTGGCAGGCACAGCTGCTGCGGCAGGCGGCGCGCCTGTTCGAGGAACCGCAGCGCGGGCCGCGGCGGCGGCAGTTCGAGTCCTGGCAGGAGGAGCGCGGCGCCGCGTCCGAGCGGCGGCCGCTGGTGCTCGAGCACTCCGGCTGAGAGGTCCGTCGCGGACCGATGGCGACCCTGCGCCAGGGGCGCCTGCGTGATTTCCGCCCCAGTTCGGGTTGACCACCCTGCGACTTCGATGGATCGAGAACAACGCACCAGAGCCCGCGCCAAGGCCGGCTTGCTGCCCCGGGTCGACCGCTCCCGCATGCTCGGCGGCACTTGCGGGGAGTCGTGCGCCTGCGCCGGCTGCCGCGAAGACATCCAGGCCGGGGAGACCTGCATCGAGGCGATTGCGGCGCAAAGCATCCGCCTCTGGTTCCACCCCGGCTGCGGCATCGCGCTGGCCTCGGTCCAGGGCTGGGAGCCTTACGACTAGGGCCTCTGATCCAGAGCCGCGGCAAGCGGCAAGGCGGCGGGCGCCCACGCCGCACCGTGGCGGCCGGCGGAAACGGCGCGCTGCGCAGCGAGGCGGGGCAGTCAACCGCGTTGTTGCGCTATGCCTCTGATTTCCAAGGGCATCATAGCGCTGCATCGCTGATTGTGCCCCCATTTCTGCCCCAATAAGCAGAGCAGGGATTATCGGCGCAACCCATGCTGGGCGCGGACGGCGAGAGAGAGGCTGGAGAAAGAGGCCGCCTGAGCGATCGAAATGGTCGGCGCGTCCAATGGGAACACCCAGGGCAGCCGCCGCAGCGCCGGAGCGGCTGCTGCGATGCCCGCAAAAATGCGCAGTGCCGCCTCGCTTTGCCCCGCCGCCCCAAACCTCAAAATGACCGCTCGAACCGTATCCCCAGAAAATCCGGCCCGACGATAGGCGCCAGGTGGATCGCATGGTACGGCGTCACGGTGAGCAGGGCCACGCCGTAGGCCAACGCGCCTCCGGCCAGAACGTCGCGCACATGATGCTTGTCCTCGTGCACGCGGATGTAGCTCACCGCGGTGGCTGCGGCCAGCGCCGGCACGCCGAACTTCCACCCGTAGCGCTCCTGCAGGAAAGCGGCCTGCGAGAATGCAAAGCTGGCATGACCCGAGGGAAAGCCGTAGCCGCCGCCGTTCGGCCGCCGGCCTAGGCTGGTCTGGTTGAAAGCGTAGCGCAGGCCGGTGGTAAGTACGCCGTCGATGGCCGTATCGCGCAGCCATTCCTTTTCGCCCTCGCCGTCGTCCTTGAGCCAGGCGATGCCGAAGGCCGCCACCGGCAGGGCCACGGTCATGGCGTCGCCCGCCAGCAGGTCGTTGTTCTCCCGTGCTGCAGCAACGCCCGGGACGAGGCCGGAAGCGGCCAGCAGCAAGACGGATATCAGTCTGCGCACGAGCGAATCTTCCAGGCCCTTACGTGCCGCCGGCCGCCTTCGGCCGCCAGTCCACGGCGCCGAAGTGGGTCTGTCCAAGTAGAGCGTAGCCAAGGCTGATGGTCCCCACGCTCTGGTGCGACGCCGGCTGGTTGTCGTAGTTGCCGTCGCGGCGCGACTCGGCGTACTTGAGCGTGATGCCGTGCAGATTGTAGACGCGCACGGTCATCGCGATGTCGCCGCGCACGATGTTTTCCGAGCCGCCGCTTTCGGTGGCCGCGAAGTGGCTGACGTAATAGTCGCGCAGGGTGGTGTCGATCGAGATGCGGTCGCCGAAGATCAGCCGCAGCGAGAGCATCTCCTGCGGCACCATGCCGTAGTGGTAGTCGCGCAGTCCGTCACCGTTGGGGCCGCTCCTGGCGATGCCGGTGCCGTGGATCACGCCGCCGCCGCCGTAGCCCAGGCCGGCCATGGTCGTTCCCTGCAGGGCGATGGTGCGCGACAGCCACCACTGCCCGGTGGTGCCGACATTGAGCGCGGTAGTGGAGACGCGGAATACCTGCGGCGCCACGTAGTCGTACGTGCCGTACAGGCCCCAGATGCCGCGATAGCCGGGGCCGGCCTCGTAGGTCGTGCCGTAGAGCAGCCCGCGGCTGAACACGTTTTCGAACGCGGTGCTGGTGGCGGCGGTGAATTCGAAATGGAAGTAGTCGAACGGGCGGGTGTAGGTGTAGTCGGGCTTGCCGGGCAGGCCATAGGCCATGGTGAAGTCCGCGCTCGCCTGCCCGCGTTTCAGAGTCTGCGCCACCGGCGGCGCGCCGGGGTCGGGGCTGACGTTCACGTCGGAGCTGTAGTGCGTGCTCAGGCTCGCGCCCAGGTCGATGCGGGTGAACACCGCCGGATCGTGGCTGCGGAACACGCCGGCGAAGCGCTTGCCGAAGACGAAGCGGTTGATGCCGGTGGAGGGCGAGATGATCGCCGCGCCCAGCTCGCGCCAGAAACCGGGGCCGCCGCTGCCGCCGCTCTCCAGCAGCAGGCTGGAGATGCGAAACAGCGGCTCGCCGAGCAGGTTGCCGCTGAGGCCGCTCGCCACCTGGTCGTTGATCGAGGGTTTGGTGTGCTCGCCCGCCTCCTCCCACAGTACGCTGCCGCCCAGGGTGTAGGCGGTCGCTTCCCAGAAGCCCAGGCCGGCCGAGCGCGCGAAGCCCTGGTAGATCGAGCCCTGGTAAGGATGCAGGAACTGGTTAGTGGAGAACTTGTCGTTGTCGACGATCCACTTGCGGCCCAAGTTTTCGCTCAGGTTTGAAGTGGGCGAGCCGTAGATCTGCGAGTCCAGGGCGTAGTGGTTGTAGCGGTTCAGGAAGTATTCGAAGCTGATGATCTCGAACACCGGCAGCACGTAGTTCTTGCCGTCGCCGACTCCCCACTGCAGCACCGGCTTGGGCCCCGCGGCGGCGAACGCCGTGGGGGCCTCCTTTTGCGCCTGGGTGTCGAGCTTGGGATCCTCCGCCAGGCTGGCCGCGCTGACGCCCAGGCCCAGGCCGCAAGCCAGCAGCCGCAGCGCCGGCCGTGGCGCCGCCGGCTTAGGCAACCCGGGCGCGCCCGTCCTCACGTCTTGCGCGGAATCAGCAGCAATACCACGCCGCCGGCAATGGCGCAGATGCCGAGCCACAGGGGAATGTTCACGTGCTGCTGCTCGTTCACCTGCAGATGCAGCGGCCCGATGTCGGCCCGGTGCGTCTCCCTGGTGTAGCTGAAGCCGCCATACGCCAGTCCAGCCACGCCGCCGGCGATCAGCGCGATCGCCGCCAGTTTCACGGGGTTCATGGGATCGCTTGCCACGCGCAATGGGAGCGGTGGTTGATGCAGAGCGGCGTTGCGATTGTTTCGAGCATGTTTCTCCCCGGTGAACCCAAGAGCGGCGGGCAATGGCGTCCTGCTGCCGGTTCGAAAGAACGTTCAGCCGTCAGCGTGCGCCTGCACACGGTGAGCCTCGGGCGCCATCGCTGTCGGTGCGATGTCACACGCAGTTGCAACGCGGTGTCGAGTGGCGGGGTTGCGCGACGTCGCAGGAACAACGGCGGCGCGGTTCACCCGCCGCGGATGTGGAGAGGGCACCGCGATCGAAAGCGAACCGGCTGGTGTTCCGGGCGTGATCTGCTCAGAGCCGTAAACGCGCCGCCAGCTCCAACGCTCCCGGCCTGGATCAGCCCGCTGCGCTGATTGCAGGAGCGTCACGCCTCACGAGTAAGGCTACAAGATGGTGGGCCCCCCGGGACTTGAACCCGGAACCAAAGGATTATGAGCCCTCTGCTCTAACCAATTGAGCTAGAGGCCCTTGCGACCTGGCCATTCGGACGCGCCCGGCGGCCGGCCGATTATAAGAGAGAAGCGGCCTTCAGGCTTGGACCAGCCAGCCCTTGTAGCGGACCACCAGGCCGATCCCGGGCATCGAGGCGCGCACGTCGAAGCAGTAGCGGCCGTCGCGCTCGCTTTCGGCGGTGGCGATGGTCGGCCAGATGCCGCGCGGCAGCGGCAGGCCCAGGCCGGAGAAGCGGCGCAGCTGCATGCGCAGGATGCCGTGCTCCACCTCCAGGTCATAGCGCAGCGTGGCCAGGGGGGTGCGCTCGCACAGCACGCCCTTTTCGGCCCACATGCGCGAGGTGAAGACGTGGCCGCCGAAATCGCGGCGCCAGATCTCGGCGCCGCCATCGCAGTCGATCGAGAAGCGCAGCGGCAGATGTTCGGCCGCCGGCGGCATGCCCATGCTGTCGGCGAGAATGCGGGCGACGCTGTTGTCGCCGCGCTGGACCCGGCATTCACCGGCGGCTTCGAAGCGGGCGCCCGGCTGGTGCAGGCGCCGCACCGCGGGCGGCAACCCGTCGAAGCGGGCCCCGAGCAGGCGGCGGTAGAGGCTGTCCTGGCTGCTGGATCCGTCCATGGTGGCGCAGCATCCGCAACTGCATGAAAAACCGCAAGGGGCCGGCCTTAGCGGCGAAGGGCCGCGGACGGTACAATGCGCCCCCTGCGCTGTACTGACCTGGCGCGACCCCGTGGGCCGCCGCACATTCCATGAGCACCCCAGCCGAACAAGCGGCCCTGCGCCGCACCTTTGCCATCATCTCGCACCCGGATGCGGGCAAGACCACCCTGACCGAAAAGCTGCTGCTGTTCGGCGGCGCGATCCAGCTCGCCGGCACGGTCAAGGGCCGCAAGGCCAGCCGTCACGCCACCTCGGACTGGATGGCGCTGGAGCAGCAGCGCGGCATCTCCATCACCACCTCGGTGATGCAGTTCCCCTACCGCGGCAAGATCATCAACCTGCTCGACACGCCCGGCCACGAGGACTTCTCCGAGGATACCTACCGCACCCTCACCGCGGTGGACTCGGCGCTGATGGTGATCGACGCCGCCAAGGGCGTGGAGCCGCGCACCATCAAGCTGATGGAGGTATGCCGCCTGCGCGACACGCCGATCATCACCTTCATCAACAAGCTCGACCGCGACGGCCGCAGCCCGATGGAGCTGCTGGACGAGGTGGAGAAGGTGCTGGGCATCCACTGCGCGCCGATCACCTGGCCGGTCGGCATGGGCCGCGACTTCAAGGGCGTCTACCACCTGCTGGAAGACCGCTTCTACCTGTATTCCGGCGACAAGCACCGCATCAGCGAGATCGAGACGGTCGACGGCCTGCGCGCGCCCGGCCTGGCCGAGCGCTTCGGCGCCAGCTACCAGGCCCTGCTCGACGAGATCGACCTGGTGCAGGCGGCCGGCACCGGCTTCGACATGGCGCAGTACCGCGCCGCCCGGCTGACCCCGGTGTTCTTCGGCGCGGCGATCAACAATTTCGGCGTGCGCGAGCTGCTCGACGGCTTCGTCGAGTGGGCGCCGTCGCCGCTGCCGCGCGAGGCCACCGAGGCGGGCGGCGCGGTGCGCACCATCGCGCCGGAGGACGGCAAGTTCAGCGGCTTCGTCTTCAAGATCCAGGCGAACATGGATCCCAAGCACCGCGACCGCGTCGCCTTCCTGCGGGTCTGCTCCGGCAGCTACCGCAAGGGCATGCAGCTGTACAGCGTGCGCCTCGGCGCGCCGGTGCGCGTGGCCAACGCCCTGACCTTCATGGCGGCCGACCGCGAGGCGGTGGAGCAGGCCTTCCCCGGCGACATCGTCGGCCTGCACAACCACGGCACCATCGCCATCGGCGATTCGTTCACCGAGGGCGAGACGCTGCGCTTCACCGGCATCCCCAATTTCGCGCCGGAGCTGTTCCGCCGCGTCATCCTCAAGGACCCGCTGCGCGCCAAGCAGCTCAACAAGGGCCTGGACCAGCTGTGCGAGGAGGGCGCCACCCAGGTCTACCGCCCGCTGATCAACAACGACATCATCCTCGGCGCGGTCGGCGTGCTGCAGTTCGACGTGGTGCAGTACCGGCTGCGCGACGAGTACGGCGTCGAAGCCCAGTTCGAGGCCGGCAACATCCACTCGGCCCGCTGGGTGTCCTGCGACGATCCGAAAAAGCTCAAGGAATTCCGCGACAAGAACGAGGCGCGCCTGGCGCTCGACCACGCCGGCCATCTGGTCTACCTGGCTTCCAGCTCGGTCAACCTGCAGATGGCGATGGAGCGCGCGCCGGACGTGCGCTTCCTTGACACGCGCGAGCAAGGAGCGCACGAATAGCGCCCGGACCGGCCACGGCCGGGAAAAAGGCCGTTTTGAGAAGCAGGTCTCAGCTGCCGTGAGATAGACAGGTTCCGTTCAGCTTCGGCTGTTAATCTGCCGCCACCCCGCAACCCCCAAGGGAGATTCAAATGTTCAAGAAAGTCCTGGTTTCCTTCAGCCTCGCCGCCGCGCTGGCGGCGTGCGGTCCCTCGCAGCAGCCCGCTCCGGGGGAGCCCGCGCAGCAGCCCCCGGCCGCCGTCGCGCCGGCGCCGGCCCCCGCCGCGCCCTCCGCCGCCGACCAGGAGCTGGCCAAGCTCAAGGCCGAGAACCGCAAGCTCGAGCGCGAGCAGAAGCAGCTGGCCGCGGCGCAGGCGCAGGCCGCCGCCACCCCGCCACCGGCTCCGGTGTGCCAGGACTGCGGCGTGATCGCCTCGATCACCCCGGTGAAGAAGGCGGGTGAAGCCGGCTGGGCCGGCACCCTCGGCGGCGCCGCCGCCGGCGGTCTCGCCGGCAACCAGTTCGGCAAGGGCAAGGGCAAGACCGCGATGACCGTGGTCGGCGTGCTCGGTGGCGCCCTGGCCGGCCGCGAGGTCGAGAAGCAGGTCACCTCCAGCACCGCCTACCAGGTGGTGGTCAACATGGAAGCCGGCGGCCAGCGCAGCGTCACCGTGGCCAGCGCCGAAGGCCTGGCGCAGGGCACCCGCGTGCACGTCAACGGCAACAGCGTGCAGCCGTACTAAGCCTCAAGCGGCCGCTGTAGATCATCGGCCCGGAGCGAAAGCTCCGGGCCTTTTTGTTGGATGTCCCGGCACGGCGGCCCGTGGCCGCCGCGGCATCGCGCTACATCGCGATCCGCGCCCACACCCGCGAGCGCCACACCGCCATGAACAGCAGGGTCTGCGCCGCGCGGTAGCACAGCATCAGGCCCCAGATCGGCAGCAGGCCGAGCAGCAGCACCGGTCCGGCGAGATAGGCCAGCGGCAGGAACAGTCCCCACTGCAGCCCCACGCTGATCAGCATCACCGGCCGGCTGGCGCCGACGCCCAGCAGCGACTGCATCAGCACGAAGCCCAGGCCGTCCAGCACCACTGCGGCGCCGATCATGCGCAGCGGCGCTTCGCCGATGGCCAGCAGCCGCCCGGTGGCGGCGGCATCGTGGCCGGAGCCGAAGAACACCCGCAGCAGCGGCTCGCTCAACAGCAGCATCGGCAGCGCCATCGCGGCGTAGACCCACCAGCTGGCGCGGTACACGTCCCAGGCCCAGCGGTAGGCGTCGTCGACGTCGCGCCGGCCCAGCGCCTGGCCGCAGAACGTCGCGGCGGCGAGGCCGAAGCCGAGCGCCGGCAGGATCGCCGTGAGGGTGATGTTGACCAGCACGTTGCTGACCGCCAGCTCGTCGGTGCCGACCTGGCCGACGATCCAGAACAGCACCACGAAGCCGGCGGAATACAGCAGCTGCTGCAGGCAGGTCGGCAGGCCGATGCGCAGCAGGTCGAGCAGCTGGCGCGAGCTGGGCAAGGCGGCGAAAAAGCCCGCCGCCCGCGCATGGCGCCAGCCGAAGGCGCAATAGGCCAGCGTGCCGCAGCTGGCGGCGATCACGCTGGCCAGGCCGGCGCCGCGCACGCCCAGCGCCGGCAAGCCGAGCCTGCCGAAGATCAGCAGCCAGTCGAGCAGGATGTTGAGGCAGCAGATGCCGCACAGCGTGCACAGGTACAGCACGGTCTTCTTCACCGCGCTCCAGTAGCCGCGGAACGAGAAGTTGATGCCGATGGCGGCGATGCCGAGCAGGCGGCATTGCAGGTACACCGTGCCCTGGCGCACCACCTCGGGGTCGTGGTTGAGGCTGCGGAAGATCCATGGCGCCGCCGCGATCAGCAGCGCCGACAGCGGCAGGCCGATCGCCAGCGACAGGAAGATGCCGCCGTTGAGCGGGACCGCGGTTTCGCCGAGCCGGCCCTCGCCGTAGCGCCGCGCCGCCATCGCCTGCACCGCGGCCGACAGGCCGGTGATGGCCGAGAACGACATGAAGTTGATGAAGCTGCCCAGGCCGACCGCCGCCAGCGCCGAGGGACCGAGGCGGCTGACCATGGCGGTGTCCACCAGGTTCAGCACGTTCTGCGAGGACATGGCGCCGATGATGGGCAGCGCCAGGGTCCACACCTCGCGGACGCGGCTGGGCGGGGTGGATTGGACGGGTTCGAATGCGGCGTCGGCGGTCATCGGCGTCGCATGGTTGTCGGTGTGGCCTACGTCTGCGGCGCCGCGGGGTCTTCTTCGATGACGTTGACCACCGCCGCGGCGAGCTGGAACGGCCGCGACCCAAGCAGCTTGGCCAGCGCCGGCGGCAGGTGGCGCTTGTCCAGCTGCAGCAGCGAGACCTGGGCGAAACCGGGCCGCGTCCCGGCCGCGCTGCCGGCCCAGGATTGCGCCAGCGGCGCATCCTGCTTCGGGTCGCTCAGCTTCGGCTCGATGCCCAGGGCCTTGAGCCGGTCGGTTTCCGGCAGCAGCGCGCCGGCGCCGCCGGCGAGGTCGGCGGTGGAAGCGCGCAGCTCCACCCAGGAGTTGAAGTCGTGGCGCAGCAGCGGCTCGGCCACCGCGCGCAGCAGCGGGTTGTCCAGGCGCCGGCGCAGCCACTGGCCGACGCGCTCGGCCGGCAGCCGTTCCGCCGAAGGCGTCACGGGTTCCGGCTGCCGCGCCGGCGCGGCCAGCGCCGGGGCCAGCGCGCTGGCGAAGTTGGCCTGCCAGTGCGCGCGCAGCCGCAGCCGCTCGCCGTCGCCCTGCGGATGGCTGTGCATCTCGATGTTGATGCGCAGCAGCGGCTTGCCCGGCTTCAGGCCGGGAATCTCCGCGGCGAGGGTGTAGCGCTCGCCCTCGGCGCCATCGGTCCCGGCGCTGGTGCCACTGTCACGCAAACGACTTAGGATGGGTAACTTCATCGATGGATACCGCCCGCAACATGGAACCATCATACCGCTTCGTGGTGACCGGCCGCGTGCAGGGCGTCGGCTACCGGGCCGCCGTCCAGGGCAAAGCGCTGTTCCTCGGCCTCAGCGGCTGGGTGCGCAACCGCGACGATGGCGCGGTGGAAGGCCTGGTCGGCGGGACGAATCTTTCTGACCTGGAGGCTTTCCGCGAGTTCCTGCACAAGGGCCCGCCCGCCGCCCGGGTGGAGAACGTGGAGTGGAGCCGCAGCCAGGAGGAAGCGCAGGAAGGCTTCCTGGTCAGGCGCTGAGGCAGTTGCCAGCCGTCAGCTGCCGCTTGTCGGTAAGGGCGCGGCGCGCCCGCGGCATCAGCCACCGACACGGATCACTCACGGCGGGCTACTGCTTCTTCCCCATGAACTTCGCCGTCGCCTTCTGCACCATGCGGTGATACATCTCCGGCGACAGGCGCTTCATCAGCACCTGGCGCCGGTCGTCGGCCTGCGCCAGCACCAGGAAGCGGCGCTCGCGCACCGCCGCAAAGATCAGGTCGGCCACGGTCTCGGCGGTGAACGAGGATTTCTCCATCAGCCGCTGCACGATCTTTTCCATCTGCGGCGCGGCCTGGTCGTCGTGGCCGCCGGGCGCGCCGCGGCTGCTGGCGATGAGGTTGGTCTTGAAGAACGTCGGGCAGGCCACGCTGACGCCGACGCCGTCCGGCTCCAGCTCGTGGCGCAAGGTTTCCGACAGCGAGATCACCGCCGCCTTGGCGGCGTTGTAGCTGGCCATTGCCGGCGGGTTGGCGATGCCGGCGAAGGAGGCGATGTTGACGATGTGCCCGCCGCGTTGCGCCTTCATCAGCGGGATCACCGCGCGCGAGCCGCGCACGCAGCCGAGCAGGTTGATGTTGAGCACCCACTGCCACTGCTCGATCGGCGATTCCTCGACCGTGCCCTTGGTCGCCACGCCGGCGTTGTTGACCAGGACGTCGACGCCGCCCCACTCGGCCGCCAGGCGCGCCGCGACGGCGGCGAAGGACTCCTCCGAGGTGACGTCGCAGACCATGGCGAAGCCGCTGCCGCCGGCCGCCTGCACTTCCTTCAGCGTCTGCTCGACCGAATCCAGCCTGACGTCGGTGGCGGCGACGCGCCAGCCCTCGCGCGCGAAGCGCAGCGCCAAGGCCTTGCCCAGGCCGCTGCCGGCGCCGGTGATGAAGATGCGTTTGCTCACCCGGACTCCAGTGACGTAGTGGCTTGCCAGTGCTTGGTCGTCAGTGACCGCCGAAGCCCCGGTTGTTCACCGACCACTGGACCCAGCGCTGGCGACGGTTTTACAGCGTGATGACGCGATCGTAGATGAAGTCGAAGCTGAAGCTGCGCTCGGCCGAGGCCTTGGCCTCGAGGTAGTCGCTCATCCGCTGCAGGCGCGAGGGGATCTTCATCAGCTTCTCCTGCGCCGCCGCGCCTTCCGCCGACAGGCCGGTGAGGGCGCCGATGCCCCAGAACTCCAGCAGCTCCTCGACGATCTGGCGGTAATGGCGCGGGCCGTAGATGTCGGCGCGGCGCACCACGTCGGCCATGTGCTCGTAGTTGGCGATGGTGTGGCCCGGCATCGCCAGGGCCGGCATCACCTTCAGCAGCGAGCCGAGCGCCGTGTTGGTGTCCGCCTTCAGGACCGCGCCGAACACCGCGCGGTAGAACGCGTAGTGGCGCGACTCGTCGCCGGAGATGTGCGCCAGGATGCGCTGGATCTTCGGCTCGTACAGGGCGCAGGTGCGGCCGGTGTTGGCGTGCGCCATCTGGGTGGCGCGCTCCTGCAGGCTGGTGTAGGCCAGCAGGCGGTAGGGATCGCGCTGCCAGTCCGGGTTGAAGCCGGCTTCCAGGTACTGGTACTGCAGCCGCTCCAGCGCGCCCATCCTGAAGATGCGCGCGTCGCGCACGTAGTCGCGCAGCGCGCAGCCGTGGCGGTCCTCCTCGGCGGTCCACAGGTTGTTCCAGTCCGACCAGGGCGACTCGTTGCCGAGATGGGTGGCGATCAGGCGGTGGAAATGCGGCAGGCCCTCCTCGGTCAGCAGGTTCAGGGCCAGGGCCACGCGCACCGTGTCGGGCAGGCCGCGCGCATCGGCGCGGACCTTCAGCAGATCCTGCCGGGCCTCTTCGGTTTCCTGCGCGTCGGCGCTGAACAGGTCGTTGGGGAACCACAGCTTGCGGCGCTCCAGGTGCGCCGCGGTTTCCTGCCGTACGAACGGCTCCAGCGCGAGCAGGACTTCAATCTGGCTGGGGGTTCCGAAACTGGCTTGTGGTGCGGCGCTGCCCATGATCCGATGCTTCCCGAGTGAGGTCCGCGCCCCCGGCGGGGACGGCGGCTGCGGCTATTTCTACAGTGTTCATTATACGAAAACGCCAAGCCCGGGGATGCAGCCGCGGCCGGCCCGGCGCCAGGGACGCCCTAGGGCGCCATCCTCCTGATTAGAGTGAGGAATTCCGTTCGGGTGCGGGAGTCCTCGCGGAATACGCCGAGCATCATCGAAGTGGTCATGGAGGAATTCTGCTTCTCCACGCCGCGCATCATCGCGCACAGGTGTTTCGCCTCGATGACTACCGCCACGCCGCGTGCGTTGGTGACGTCCTGGATGCAGTTGCCGATCTGCTGCGTCAGGCTCTCCTGGATCTGCAGGCGCCGCGCGAACATGTCGACGATGCGCGGAATCTTGGATAATCCCAGCACCTTGCCGTCCGGGATGTAGGCGACGTGGGCGCGGCCCAGGAAGGGCAGCAGGTGGTGCTCGCACAGGGAGTACAGCTCGATGTCCTTGACGATCACCATCTCGTTGTTGGTGGTGGTGAAGATGGCGTCGTTGACGATCTTGTGGATGTCCTGGCGGTAGCCCTGGGTCAGGAATTCCATCGCCTTGGCGGCACGGTGCGGGGTGCGCAGCAGGCCCTCGCGTTGCGGATCCTCTCCCAGGGCCTGGATGATGGCGCGGTAGTGTTCTTCCACGGCTGTTCTCGGTTATTCGTGATCGTGACTTTCGATTATTCCATAGAGGTCAAGTACCTGCGCTCCGGGGCGCGGCCCTGATGCCGCGCCGCCAGGAAGTGCTGCAGATCCCGGTGGACCTGATCCGCCCCGGCCGCACCCAGGCGCGCCGCCGCTTCGACCCGGCGGCGCTGGCCGAGCTGGCCGAGTCGATCCGCGAATCCGGCGTGGTGCAGCCGGTGGTGCTGCGCAGCGACGGCCGCGGCTACGAGCTGCTGGCCGGCGAGCGCCGCTGGCGCGCCGCGCAGCAGGCCGGCCTGCACGAGATCCCGGCGCTGGTGCGCGACGACCTGTCCGACAGCGAGGCCTACATCCTCGGCCTGATCGAGAACCTGCAGCGCGAGTCGCTGTCGCCGATCGAGACCGCCGAAGGCCTGCGCCAGCTCAGCGAGAGCTTCGCCCTGACCCATGAGGACGTCGGGGCGCGCATCGGCAAGTCGCGCGCCTACGTCACCAACCACCTGCGCCTGCTGGCGCTGGCGGAGAGCGTGCAGAAGCTGGTCGACGAGGGCGCGCTGTCGCTGGGTCATGCCAAGGTGCTGGCGGGCCTGGACCCGGCCGAGCAGCCGCGCTGGGCGGCGTTGATCCAGAAGGAGCGCCTGTCGGTGCGCGCCTTCGAGCAGCGCCTGGCCGAGAAGAAGCGCGCGCCGCGCCAGCGCGGCGGGGACTGGGAACGCCTGGCGCGCCAGCTGTCGGAGCACCTGGGCTACCCGGCCAGCTTCATCCCCGGCCGCAAGGGCGCGGGCGAACTGCGGCTGCGCTTCCACAGCCTCGACGAGCTCGACGGCCTGCTCGAGCGCATGGGCTACCGCGAGGATTGAGGCCGCGGAACCCGCGGCCGCCGCCGATGGTCTGCACTCCGTCTGGCTGGCATGGGTTCTGTTACACAATTCCGCATCCCGCGCGCGCTACACTGCGTCGCGGCAACAAGGATAATGGCTCCCCCGGCTGCACCGCCTTCGATTCGAACCGCTCGATGATCCGACGTTCCACCGTCCTGTGCCTGGCCGCCTGCGCGCTGCTGCCGGCGTGCGCCACGGCCCCGGACAACCCCCGCGCCGCCGCGCCGCTGACACTGGCGCCGGCGGTGGACCTGAACCGCTTCATGGGACGCTGGTACGTCATCGCCAACATCCCTTATTTCGCCGAGGCCGGCTACGTCGGCAGCTACGTCGAATACGTGCTGCGTCCCGACGGCGACATCGACGATTTCTACTACGGACGCAAGTCCAGCTTCGACAAGCCGCTGGAGAAGAAGACGCTGAAGGACCGCGTCGTCGCCGGCAGCAACAACGCGCACTGGCGCTCCTCGCCGTTCTGGCCCTTGTCCTTCGATTACCAGATCCTCTACGTCGACCCCGGCTACCAGTACGCGCTGATCGGCTATCCCGACCGCAAGTGGGGCTGGATCTTCGCCCGCTCGCCGCAGATGGGCGAGCGCAAGTACCAGGAGCTGCTGGCCCGGCTCGACCGCCAGGGCTACGACATCGCGCGCTTCCAGCGCGTGCCGCAGTCCATCGACCAGCTCGGCCAGCCGGGCTTCCAGGCGCAATGACCGCCATTCCCCTGCAGGGGCCGCTGCCGCCGATCCAGGTGGTCGAGCGCGTCAGCAAGCAGGCGCGCAGCATCCGCATCGAGGTGCGGCCCGACGGCGAAGTGCGCCTGGTGATCCCGCGCTACGTCGCCAGGCGCGACGCCTACGAGTTCCTGCGCTCGCGCGAAGAGTGGATCCGCCGCAAGATCGCCGAGCTGCGCCTGCGCAGCGACGCCGAGCCGCGCCGCGCGCCGCTGCGCTGGGACGGCACCGACACCATCCCGCTGCACGGCCTGGAAACGCCGGTGCAGATCGTCACCGCGCGCCTGGTGCGGCCGCGCGTGCGTTTCGACGGCGGCGACTCGCCCGCCATCACCCTGTTCTGCCCGCCGGCGGCGCGCAGCCACCCGGCGCAGCTGGCCAACGCCCTGCGCGGCGCCCTGCGCGAGCTGGCCCGGCACCAGGCGCAGCGCCTGCTCGACGAGGAGGCGGCGCGCCTGGGCGTGGACTACAGCGGCCCGCGCATCGCCGACCAGAAGTCGCTGTGGGGCAGCTGCACTCCGCGCGGCGCCGTCAGCCTCAACTGGCGCCTGGTGCTGGCGCCGCCCGAGGTGTTCCGCTACGTGGTGATCCACGAGCTGTGCCACCGCATCCGGCTCGACCATTCGCGCCAGTTCTGGACCCTGGTGGTGCGGCAGATGCCGGAGAGCGCCGTCTGGCGCGCCTGGCTGCGGCAGCATGGGGCATCGCTGCACGCGGTGTTGCCGCGCCGCTGAGCTGCCGCGGGCGGCGGCGCAAATGCCGCGCAGGAACGCGGGATTGCAAAAAGCCGCATTCCGGAATCCCTTGGCCCCGATCCCGCCCGCGCCCAGTTGTATCCGGCGCGCCGGGCCGGTAATGTCATGCTTCGCACTGTATCAGGAGCAGGCGATGGCCACGCTGGACTCTGCACGGGTGAAGGATTACATGAGCACCAAGCTCATCACCTTCACGCCCGACATGGAAGTGATGCGGGCGGTGAACACCCTGGTGCAGCACGGCATCGCCGGCGCGCCGGTGGTGGACAAGGACGGCAAGGTGGTCGGCATGTTCTCCGAGCGCGACTGCCTCAGCGTCGCCCTGGTGGCCTCGCAGGACACCTGCATCGCCGGGCCGGTCAGCCAGTTCATGAGCACCAAGGTGGTCACCGTCGATCCGGAAATGACGCTGATGCAGCTGGCCACCATGTTCGTGGCGCAGTCCTACCGCCGCTATCCGGTGCTGGAGAACGGCAAGCTGGTGGGGCAGATCTCGCGTTCGGACGTGATGCGGGCGATCAATTCGCTCTGCTGAGCGCGCTGTTCCCGCCGTCCAAACGGACGAAGCCAGGGATTCCCGCGGCGCCCATCCTCTGCCCATAACCAGAGGAGGAGCCCCATGCTGAGCCTGCAGCAGATTTCCGACCGCCTGGAAATCCAGCAGCTGTTCACCGACTACGCCACCGCCATCGACACCAAGGATTTCGACCTGCTCGACGCGGTGTTCACGCCCGACGCCTACATCGACTACCGCGCCATGGGCGGCATCGACGGGCGCTTTCCGCAGATCAAGGCCTGGCTGGCGCAGGTGCTGCCGAACTTCCCCAGTTACTTCCACATGGTCGGCAACGCCGCGCTGAAGATCGAGGGCGACCGGGCCAGCTCCACCATCATCTGCTTCAACCCGATGCAGGTGAACCTGGGCGAGGGCAGGACCCAGGTGATGTTCCTCGGACTGTGGTACCACGACAAGTTCGTGCGCACCGCGCAGGGCTGGCGCATGAGCGAGCGGGTGGAGCAGAAGTGCTTCGACTACAACGTGCCGGGGGCGGTGAATACGGGTTGAGCGGCAACCTACGCCCCGGCGCGCTCCGCTTCGGGCTGCGGCTGCTGCGCCGGCATGGCGAACCGGCAGATCAGGATGCCGGCCATCACGATCGCTCCGCCCAGCACCTGCTGCGGCCCGAAGCCCTCGCCCAGGATCAGCCAGGCGAAGACCGTCGCGGCGATCGGCTGCACCAGCAGGGCCACCGAGGAGAACGAGGCCGGCAGGTGCGCCAGGGCCCAGGCGATCAGGCCCTGGCCGCCGACATGGGAGATCACCGCCAGCGCCACCAGGATGCTCCAGCCGTGCGCCGTGCGCGGCCACAGCGGCTCGCCGGCGAGCAGGGTGATCAGCAGCAGCGCCAGCGCCGAGGCGGCAGAGCTGCGCAGCATCACGTCCAGCGCTGAAAAGTGCTGGCGGCCGCGGCTGACCAGCAGCTGGTAGGCGGCGTAGAACATCGCGGTGACGATGGCGCAGGCGTCGCCGAGGAAGGTTTCCGGGCCGATGCGCAGGCTGCCCCACATCAGCACCGCCGCGCCGCCCAGGGCCAGCGCGAGGCCCAGCCAGAAGCGCGGCACGTGCTTCTCGCCGAAGCCGAAGTGCAGCGCCAGGGTCAGGAACACCGGCGCCAGGTTGGTCAGCAGGGTCGAGTTCGCCACCGAGGTGAGGTGGATCGACTGGTGCCACACCGCCAGGTCGCCGGCGAAGGCCAGGCCAGCCAGCCACAGGTAACGCGTGCTCTCCGCCGGCCGCGGCGCGGCACGGTCGCGCGTGAGCTGCTGCAGGGCGTACAGCACCGGCAGGGCCAGGAACACGCGCCAGAAGGCGGCGGCGGTCGGCCCCACCGTGGCCAGCCGCACGAAGATCGGGGCCAGCCCGATCAGCACCGCGCCGAGCACCAGGCCCGGCAGGGCGAAGCGGACGCTGCGACTGGCGGACATGGCCGTGATGCGGGTCACCGATTGACGAAAAAAACCCGGGAGCCGGGAACGCCCTCGCGTTCCGGCGCACTAAAGGACTGTAAACAAAGCGGCATTTTATGCACTACGACCCCTTCATGCTGAAGATCGTGGGCGCGCTGCTGGGAATCCTGGCGGTGGCCTTCATCTCGCGCGCGCTGCGCCAGCCGCACGTGGTCGGCTATCTCGCCGCCGGGGTGCTGCTGGGGCCGCATGGCCTGGCCCTGCTGACCGAGCGCACCACGCTGTCGCGCATCGGCGAGTTCGGCGTGCTGATGCTGCTGTTCTTCATCGGCATGGAAAACAACCCGCGCGACCTGCTGTCGCGCTGGCGCATCACCTTCATCGGCACCGCCGCCCAGGTCGCCGGCAGCGTGCTGTGCATCGCCCTGCTCGGCTGGTGGCTGCACTGGAGCACGCCGCGCATCCTGCTGCTGGGCTTCGTCATCAGCCTGTCCAGCACCGCCCTGGTGCTGAACTACCTGCGCGAGACCGGGCAGACCCAGGCCAAGCTCGGCAGGGACGCGCTCGGCGTGCTGCTGGCGCAGGACCTGGCGGTGATCCCGATGCTGATCGCGGTCGACTACTTCGGCGCCGGGGAGGTGGACGGCGAAACCATCGCGCTGCAGCTGGTGGGCGGCGCCCTGAGCCTGGCGCTGCTGGCCTGGCTGGTCTGGAGCCGCAGCCTGCGCCTGCCGTTCAGCGAGCGCCTGCGCGGCGACCGCGAACTGCAGGTGTTCGCCGCCTTCGCCCTGTGCCTGGGCTTCGCCCTCCTGGCCGAGGGCTTCGAGCTGTCCGCCAGCCTGGGCGCCTTCCTGGCCGGCATGCTGGTCGGCGTGGCGCGCGAAACCGAGTGGGTGGCGGACCGCATGGAGCCGTTCCGGGTGGTGTTCGTGGCGGTGTTCTTTGTCTCGGTCGGCCTGCTGGTCCGGCTCGACTTCATCTTCGAGCACGCCCTGCTGGTGGCGTTCCTGACCCTGGCGGTGCTGCTCGGCAACACCGCCATCAACGCCCTGATCTTCCACGCCCTCGGCGACCCCTGGCGCTATTCGTTCTATGCCGGGGCGCACCTGGCGCAGATCGGCGAGTTCTCCTTCGTGCTGGCGGCGGTGGGCAGCCAGGGCGGTCTGATCACCAGCTTCGAGTATCAGCTGGTCATCGCCGTGATCTCGGCCACCCTGGTGCTGTCGCCGGCCTGGATCGGGCTGGTCGGCCGGCTGCAGAAGCGTATGCTTCAGGCCCGCCGGACTCATCCCGCCGCGGCCGCGGGGCGGGTGAAAAGCGGTCCCGCCGGAGGCTGAAAACCCCGCCGTTAGGCGATTCCGCACTATTGCCGGAGCGGCCGGAATTCCGTTGGTCCAGCGTCTTTATGCACACGGGGCGAGGTAGCGCGTTCGTCGGGCAGGTCAAGGGGCGGCGCAGACGCATCTTAAAAAAGACGTTGTAAGACTCTGATTGTCAAAGAATTATATTGTTGAAACTATTTTTAATGAGCTTGTCACGCGCAACACCCTGAAAAGCCCCCGCTTTCTGTCCACACAATTATCCACAATGGCCCTGTGAAGATCGTCAGCATCGCCATCCCGGCGCCCCTGCGGCGCGTCTTCGACTACGCCGTGGCCGGCGCGGACCCGGCGACGCTGCGTCCCGGGGTGCGGGTGCGGGTGCCGTTCGGGCGCCGCGAGCAGATCGGCGTGGTGCTGGAAACGCCGCGGGAAGTGGCGGCCCCGGAGTTCGAGTGCAAGCCGGTCGGCGCCGTGCTCGACGCCGAGCCGCTGCTCGACGCCGAGCTGCTCGCGCTGTGCCGCTGGGCCGCCGATTACTACCACCATCCGCTGGGCGAGGTGCTGGCCGCCGCGTTGCCGGCGGCGCTGCGCCGCGGCGCCGAGCCGCCGCTCCTGGAGCCGCCGCGGCTGCTGCGGCTGAGCGACGCCGGCCGCGCCGCTCTGCCGGAGCTGCCGGCGCGTGCCGCGTCACAGCGCGCCGTGCTCGACAAGCTGGCGCAGGGCCCGCTGTCGCGCGCGGTGCTGCTGGAGGCCCTGCCCAAGGCCGGCGCGCCGCTGCGCCGCGCGCTGGAGCGCGGCTGGGTCGAGCTGTTCGCCGCCGCGGCCGGCGGCGAGGCGGGGCCGCTGGAAACGCCGCCGGCCCTCACCGCGGAACAGGCGGCGGCGCTCGAGCAGCTGGGGGCCGCGGCCGAAGCTTATTCCGCGACCCTGCTGGAGGGCGTCACCGGCAGCGGCAAGACCGAGATCTACCTGCGCCTGACCGCTGCGGCGCTGCTGGCCGGCCGCCAGGTGCTGGTGCTGGCGCCGGAGATCGGCCTGACGCCGCAGCTGGCCGAGCGCTTCGAACGCCGCTTCGGCGCGCGCGTCGCCGCCTATCACTCGGCGCTGACCGACGCCGAGCGGGCGCGGGTGTGGATGCGGGCGCGGCGCGGCGCGGTCGACGTCATCGTCGGCACCCGCTCGGCGGTGTTCCTGCCGCTGGCCCGGCCCGGCCTGATCGTGGTCGACGAGGAGCACGACGTCTCCTACAAGCAGCAGGACGGCCTGCGCTACTCGGCGCGCGACCTCGCCCTGATCCGCGCCCAGCGCCTGCGCATCCCGGCCCTGCTCGGCAGCGCCACCCCGGCGCTGGAGAGCCGCCACAATGCCGGCGCCGGCCGCTACCGCCACATCGTCCTGCGCCAGCGCGTGTTCAGCGCCGCCGGTCCCCGCATCGGCGTGATCGACATGCGCGCCCAGCCGCTCAAGCACGGCCTCAGCAGCCCGCTGCTCGAAGGGGTGGAGCGCCATCTCGCCGCCGGCGGCCAGGCGCTGCTGTTCCTCAACCGCCGCGGCTACGCCCCGGCGCTGCTGTGCCACGACTGCGGCTGGGTCGCGCCCTGCCCGAACTGCGACGCGCGGATGACCGTGCACCGCGCGCGCCGCCGCCTGGTCTGCCACCACTGCGGCCACGGCGTGAATCTGCCGCAAGCCTGTCCGGACTGCGGCGGCACCGAGCTGGTGCCGGTGGGCCAGGGCACCGAACGGGTCGAGGACACCCTGCGCCTGCGCTTTCCGGAAAAGCGCGTCGAGCGCTTCGACTCCGACCGCCTCGGCCGCGCCGGCGAGCTGGAGCGCCTGCTCGGCGACGTGCGCAGCGGCGCCATCGACATCCTGGTCGGCACCCAGGTGCTGGCCAAGGGCCACGACTTCGCCGGCCTCAGCTTCGCCGGCGTGCTCGACGTCGACCAGGCCCTCTACGGCAGCGACTTCCGCGCGCTGGAGCGGATGGGCCAGCTGGTGACCCAGGTGGCCGGCCGCGTCGGCCGCGCCGGCCAGCCGGGCGAGGTGCTGCTGCAGACCCATCAGCCCGGGCACCCCTTGCTGCGGGTGCTGATCGAGCGCGGCTATCCGGCGTTCTGCGAGGCCCTGCTGAAGGAGCGGCGCGACTTCGGCCTGCCGCCGTTTGCCCACCTGGCCCTGCTGCGCGCCGAAGCGCAGCGCGAGGGCGAGGCGCTCGAGCTGCTGCGGCAGGCGCGCAGCGCGATGCCGCAGGCGCCGGGCATCGAAGCCCTGGGGCCGGCGCCGGCCGGCATGGCGCGTCGCGCCGGCTACCACCGCGCCCAGCTGCTGCTGCGCGGCGCCTCGCGCGCCGCCCTGCACCGGCTGCTCGACGAGTGGATCGCGCGCATCGAAGCCCTGCCGGCGGCGCGGCGCCTGCGCTGGTCGGTGGACGTGGACCCGGCGGATTTGTTCTGATTTCCGCAGTCCGGCGCTCGGCTTCGGTCCATGCCGCCGGCCTGAGGGCCGACCCGTAGCAGGGCGCAGGTATTACAATGCGCGCCCAAAGCACCGATATTTTCCGCGCCGCCGGCGCAGCCACATGAAACCGCAAATCCTCAGCCTGCTGCGCCAGGCGCTCGACCGCCTGCTGGCAGGGACGACCGTCGCCGCGCCCGAGCTCATCAACCTCGAGCCGACCAAGGACAGCAGGCACGGCGACTTCGCCACCAACCTCGCCCTGACCCTGGCCAAGCCGCTGGGCAAGCCGCCGCGCAAGCTGGCGGAGGAGCTGGTGCAGGCGCTGCCGGCCTCGCCGCTGGTGGCCAAGGTGGAGATCGCCGGCCCCGGCTTCATCAACTTCTTCCTGGCCCCCGGCGCGTTCCAGAGCCTGGTGGCGGAGATCCTCGACCAGGGCGCCGCCTACGGCCGCAACAACCGCGGCGCCGGGCGCAAGGCGATGGTGGAGTTCGTCTCCGCCAACCCCACCGGACCGCTGCACGTCGGCCACGGCCGCGGCGCGGCGGTGGGCGACAGCCTGGCGCGCCTGCTCGAGGCCTCGGGCTGGGATACCAGCCGCGAGTTCTACTACAACGACGCCGGCGCGCAGATCCACAACCTCGCCATCTCCACGCAAGCCCGCTGCAAGGGCATCGAGCCCGGCGCGCCCGGCTGGCCGGAGGACGGCTACCGCGGCGACTACATCGGGGACGTGGCGCAGGCCTACCTTGCCGGCGAGACGGTGAAGGCCGACGACCAGGACGTGACCGCCGCCCGGGACCCGGACGACCTCGAGGCGATCCGCCGCTTCGCCGTGGCCTACCTGCGCCGCGAGCAGGACCTCGACCTCAAGGCCTTCGCCGTCCACTTCGACGTCTACTACCTCGAGTCCTCGCTCTACAGCGACGGCAAGGTCGAGCAGACGGTGCGGGACCTGATCCGGAGCGGCCACACCTTCGAGGAAGGCGAGGCGCTGTGGCTGCGCACCACCGCGTTCGGCGACGACAAGGACCGCGTCATGCGCAAGCGCGAGGGCGGCTACACCTACTTCGTGCCGGACGTGGCCTACCACGTCAGCAAGTGGCAGCGCGGCTACGTGCGCGTCATCAACGAGCAGGGCGCCGACCACCACGGCACCATCGCCCGCGTCCGCGCCGGCCTGCAGGCGCTGGGGATCGGCATCCCCGAGGGCTGGCCCGAGTACGTGCTGCACCAGATGGTGACGGTGATGCGCGGCGGCGAGGAGGTGAAGATCTCCAAGCGCGCCGGCAGCTACGTCACCCTGCGCGACCTGATCGACGAGGTCGGACGCGACGCGACGCGCTACTTCCTGGTGGCGCGCAAGGCCGACTCGCAGCTGGTGTTCGACATCGACCTGGCCCGCGCCCAGACCAACGACAACCCGGTGTACTACATCCAGTACGCCCACGCCCGCGTCGCCAGCGTGCTGCGCCAGCTGGCCGAGCGCGGCCTGCCGGCCTGGGACGCCGCGGCGGCCAAGGCGTCGCTGGCGCATCTCACCGACGCCTCCGAGCTGGGCCTGATCGCGCAGCTGGCGCGCTACCCCGACATCGTCGCCGGCGCCGCCGAATTGATGGAGCCGCACTTGGTGGCGCAATACCTGCGCGAGCTGGCCGCCGCGTTCCACGGCTTCTACAACACGCAGCAGCTGCTGGTGGAGGACGCCGCCCTGCGCAACGCGCGCATCGCCCTGGCGGTGGCCGCGCAGCAGGTGCTGCGCAACGGCCTGGGCCTGCTCGGCGTGTCCGCGCCGGAGAAGATGTAATGCCGCCGCGCGACTACGCCAAGAACCGCGGCAGCGGCGCGGGCCGCGGCAATGGGCGCGGCGGCGCCACGGCGCGCCGCGGCAACGGCGGCGGCCGCTCCGGCGGCAACGGTCCCGGCCTGGTCGCCGGGCTGATGCTGGGCCTGGCCATCGGCGCCGCCGGCATCGGCTGGGTCTGGATCAACCGCCCGGCCAAGCCCTCGCCGCTGGCGCCCGGCAGCGCGACGCAGGCGAACACCGCGGGCAACGCGGCGAGCGGCAAGCCCGAGCCGCAGAAGGCGATTCCGCTGCCGCCCAAGCAGCCGTCCAAGTACGCCTTCTACGAAATGCTGCCGAGCTACGAGGTGGTGATCCCGCGCGAGGACGCCGCCGCTTCCGCCAAGGCCGGCAAGCCGACCACGCCGGAGATCGCCGAGCCCGGCCAGTACCTGATCCAGGTCGGCGCCTACAAGACCCGCGAGGAAGCCGAACGCAGCCGCGTCAGCCTGGCCCTGCTGGGGGTGGAATCGAAAATCGAGCAGGTCACCATCGACCAGAGCGAGAGCTGGTTCCGCGTGCGCATCGGCCCGCAGGCCAACCTCGCCAAGGCGCAGGAAACCCTGCAGCTGCTGGACGAGAACGGCATCAAGGGGATGCTGGTGAAGGTGAAGGCGGGATAGCGGCTTCACCTGCAAGTCGGATCAAGCTTGGCGGATCCGCCATGCGCCGCAGAGCCAAAGCGTCGGCTCCGCCTTCGGCTTGAGCCGACCTGCGAGGTCCAAATGTCATCCTGAGCGCAGCGAAGGATCTGGTGCCGTCACTCTGAATCAGGGTATGGAAACCGATCCTTCGCTGCGCTCAGGATGACAAACTAGTCCTCGTCGTCCTGGTACGGCTGCGCCGGCGGCAGCTTGCCGCGCTGGCGGAACACGGCCAGGGCCTTGAGCGTGACGAAGGGGCCCACCAGCGCGGCGACGATGACGATCAGCAGGATCCACTCGGCCTTGTTCATGGCCCGGTTATAGCGCTTCCAGCCGCGCCTGCGCCAGCATCAGCCACTTGGTGCCGGCCTCGCGGAAGCGCACTTCCACGCGCATGCGATCGCCGTCGCCGTCGAAGGCCAGGATGGTGCCCTCGCCGAACTTCGGGTGCCGCACCTGGCCGCCGAGCTTGTAGCCCCCCGGCACGGTGTCGGCCGTCGCCGCGGTGGTCTGGGTGCGCGGCGGCGGCGCCTCGTAGCGGCCGCCGCCGCGGTTGCCGTAGCTGATGCCGCCGGAGCTGTAGCCGCCGCCGCCGCCGTAGGAGCGGGAGGGCGTGCTGAACGCCGGGCGCAGGATGCCGGCGCGCGGCCGGGTCTCGACGATGGTCTCGGCCGGGATCTCCTTGAGGAACATCGACGGCGCGCCGATCTGCTCGACGCCGTGCACACGGCGCACCTCGGCGTAGCTCAGGTACAGCTGCCGGCGCGCGCGGGTGATGCCGACGTAGCACAGGCGGCGTTCCTCCTCGAGGCTGCCGTCCTCCACCGCGCGCTGGTGCGGGAACAGGCCGTTCTCCATGCCGGCGAGGAACACCACCGGGAACTCCAGGCCCTTGGCCGAATGCAGGGTCATCAGCTGCACGCAGTCCTCGCCCGCGCCGGCCTGCTGCTCGCCGGCTTCCAGTGCGGCGTGGGCGAGGAAGGAATTGACCGGCGACAGGCCGTCGTCCTCCGGCGGCCGCTCGAAGCCGCGCGCGGCGTTGACCAGCTCGTCCAGGTTCTCCAGGCGCGACTCGGCCTGCTCGCCCTTTTCCTTCTGGTAGTGCTGGCGCAGGCCGGAGCGCTCGATGGTCAGCTCCATCGCCTTCGACAGCGGATGGATCTCGATGTCCCTGGCCAGCGTGTCGATCAGCTCGAGGAAGGCCTTGAGGTTGCCGGCGCTGCGGCCGAGCAGGCTGCCGGCGCCTTGCGCGGCCTTCCACAGCGGAATGTTCTGCTCGCGCGCCAGCATGCGCAGGCGCTCCAGGGTGGTGTTGCCGATGCCGCGCGGCGGCGTATTGACCGCGCGCTCGAAGCTGGCGTCGTCGTCGCGGCTCGCCGCCAGGCGCAGGTAGGCCAGCGCGTCCTTCACCTCCATGCGCTCGAAGAAGCGCAGGCCGCCGTAGATGCGGTAGGGGATGCGGTTGCGGATCAGCGATTCTTCCAGCACGCGCGACTGCGCGTTGGAGCGGTACAGCACGGCGAGGTCCGAGTAGCGGCAGCGGCCGTCCAGGTGCGACTTCATCCTGCCGACGATGAACTCGGCCTCGTCGTACTCGTTGAACGCGGCATAAAGCTGGATCGGCTCGCCGTCGCCGCCGTCGGTCCACAGGTTCTTGCCCAGGCGCCCGGCGTTGCGCGCGATCAGGCCGTTGGCGGCCTTGAGGATGGTGCCGGTGGAGCGGTAGTTCTGCTCCAGGCGCACCGTCTCCAGCCCCGGGAAATCCTTGCCCAGGCGGATCATGTTCTCCACCTTGGCGCCGCGCCAGGAATAGATCGACTGGTCGTCGTCGCCCACCGCGAAGATCACGCCGCGCTCGCCGGCCAGCACCCGCAGCCAGGCGTATTGCAGGGTGTTGGTGTCCTGGAATTCGTCGACCAGGATGTGGCGGAAGCGGTTGCGGTAGTGGGCCTGGATCTGCGGGTTGTCGCGGCACAGCTCATGGGCGCGCAGCAGCAGCTCGGCGAAATCGACCAGGCCGTTGGTCTCGCACTGCTGCTGGTAGGCGGTATAGATGCGCGCCAGCTGGCGCTGCGAAAAGTCGCCCTGGTCCTGCAGCGCCTGCGGCCGGCGGCCTTCCTCCTTCTGGCCGTTGATGTAGCCGGCGACCAGCTTGGGCTGCCACTGCTCCTCGCTCAGGTCCAGGCCGCGGATCACGCGCTTGACCAGGCGCACCTGGTCGTCGGCGTCGAGGATCTGGAAGTTCTGCGGCAGGCGCGCGTCCTTCCAGTGCAGGCGCAGCATGCGGTGGGCGATGCCGTGGAAGGTGCCGACCCACATGTTGCGCACCGGCACGTTGATCAGCTGCTCGATGCGGCCGCGCATTTCCGCGGCGGCCTTGTTGGTGAAGGTGACGGCGAGGATCGAGTGCGGCGAGATGCTTTCCACCGCGATCAGCCAGGCGATGCGGTGGGTCAGCACGCGGGTCTTGCCGGAGCCGGCGCCGGCCAGCACCAGGCGGTGCTCCGGCGGCGCGGTGACCGCCTCTTTCTGCGCGGGATTCAGTGCCGAAACCAGCGCCAGGACCTCGGGCGCCAGCTCGACTTGGGGAGCTTCGAATTGCATCGGCCCATTGTACCGCCCGGGGCTCGCCGCGGGCCCGCGGCGCCCGAATCTTTTGCCGTTCGCCGCCAGCGCCGGCGGCGACGGGCCGCCCGGCGGCCGAAGGAGCCGTTACTTCACGTCTTCCAGCCGCAGCTTGCCGCAGGCCGCCAGCAGCTGGAACGCCGCCGCCGAGCGGTCGTGCAGGCTGCCGGCGAGGTTGACCTGGGCCGAAACCTTGTCGCGCTCGGCGTCGAGCACGTCCTTGGTGGTGCGGGTGCCGGCCTGCAGTTCCTTGCGCACGTCGTCCAGCGCCAGGGTCGAGGCCTCGACGTCGGCGCGGTAGGCGCGGATCAGCTCGTCGGCGGCCTGCAGCAGGGCCCAGGCCTGGGTGATGGACTCGATCGCGGCGTGCCGCGCGTCGTCGAGGTTGGCCGCCGCCTGCGCGGCCTGGGCCTTCGCCGCGGCAACGTGGGCGCGGGTCGAGCCGCCGGTGTACAGCGGCAGGGTCGCCTTGAGCTGCACGGTCCAGTCCTTGTAGCGGTCGGCGGCGACGTTGCTGTCGCCCTGCACCGCGGCCGAGCCGTTCAGCGCCAGCCGCGGCCAGTAGTCGGCGCGCGCCACGTCGATCTGCGCGTCGGCGCCGTGGCGCTGCGCGTCTGCGGCCAGCACCGCCGGGGTCATGCCGGCGCTGGCCAGCGCTTCGTTGAGCGTCGCCGGCACCTGCGGGCCGGGCCAGTTCTCGTCCAGCTGGTCCGGCGCCACGCCGACGACGCGCAGGAACGCCGCCTCGCTGACCTTGGTCTGGGCGATGGCGCGCTTCAGGTTGGCCTGCGCCTCCGCCAGCCGCGCCTGCGCCTGCGAGGTGTCGGTGCGGGTGGCTTCGCCGGCCTGGTAGCGCTTGCCGGTGTCGCTCAGCTCCTGCTGCAGCGCCGCCACATTGGCGCCGGCCAGGGCGATCACGGTGCGGTCGCGCTCGACGTCGAGATAGGCGGAGGCGGCGGCCAGCAGCAGCTGCTGGCGCGCACCGACCTCGTTCTGCCGCGCGCCCTCGAGCTGGCTCCTGCTGGCCTCGACCTGGGCGCCGGTGAGGCCGCCGGTGTACAGCGGCTGCGAGGCCTGCAGGCTGGCGCCGTTGGGATTGAGCGGGCCGTCGATCGGGATCGAGCTGCTCAGCGCCGGCGACAGGTAATAGCGCGACAGCCCGGTGCTGGCGCTGAGCGTGGCATTGGGCAGGTAGCCGGCCCGCGCCGCCTCGACCTGGGCGCTGGAGGCCTGCACCGCGTCGCCGGCGGCGCGCAGGCGCGGGTCGTTCTGCAGCGCCAGGCCGGCGGCATCGGCCAGGCTCATCGCCTGCGACGGGGCGCAGACAAGGCAGGCGAAGGCGAACACCGTGCGCAGCGGCGGGCGGGCGTCTCTGGTCATGCGATGTATTCCAGGGTTGGCTGGTTTGGAAGCGTTGGCTTGTGGGACGGCGCGGTCAGGGACGGCCGCTGCCGGGACGGGGACGTCCATTCACCGCGCAGCCGTACAAGTACAGGCGCACCGCGGCGGCGATATGGGCCTCGTGGTCGAAGCCCTCGGGGAAGGGCGGCAGCGACAGCAGCACCCGCGAGTGCGGCGGCCCCTTCACCAGCTCGAGGAACTGCATCGCCGCCATCTCCGGATCGGGGCAGTCGATGCGGCCGGCCTGGTGCTGCAGCTGCAGGTAATTGGCGACGGCGCGGCGCGCGCGCGTGCCGCGCTCGAAGAAGGCGCGCGACAGCTCCGGGAAGCGCGCCGACTCGGCGATCATGGTGCGGAACAGGCGGCAGCGCTGCGGGTCGAGGAAGATGGTGAGGAAGCGCCGGGCGATGGCGGCCAGGGTGCCCTCGATGTCCGCGTCGGCCTGGGTCGGCACCGCCAGCTCGGTCATGAAGCGGTCGCTGAGCTGGTTCAGCACTTCCCAGAACAGGTTTTCCTTGCTGCCGAAGTAGCTGTACAGGCTGGCCTTGGAGCCGCCGACCCGGCGCACGATCTCCTCGATGCTGGCGCCTTCATACCCCTGTTCCAGGAACACCGCCTGGGCCGCCTCCAGCAGCGCGGCATGGCGCAGCTCGCCGCGCGGCGTGCGCGGCGCCGCGGGCTCCTGCAGGTCGGTGGTCTGGCGATTGACTTTCAAGGGTGCGGCGCCGCAAAATGAACTGTAACGTTCATTACATTAGCAGCTGATCGCTGACCCGCGCAACCGAGCCGCCCCACCCATGGCCAACCGCAAAGCCGTTCTCCGCATCGCCGTTCCTATCGCCGCGGGCGCCGCCGCGCTCGCCTTCGGCGTGTGGTGGTACAGCACCGGCCGCTTCCAGCAGAGCACCGACGACGCCTACGTCCGCGCCGACATGAGCGCCATCACCCCGCGCGTCGGCGGCGAGATCCTGGCGGTGCACGTGGTGGACAACCAGCCGGTGCACAAAGGCGACGTGCTGGTGGAGATCGATCCGCGCGACTACGCCGCGCGCCTGGCCAACGCCCAGGCCGCGGTGGCCTCGGCCGACGCCGCGATCCAGGCCAACGCCGAGCAGATCAAGCTGCAGCAGGCCAACATCGCCGAGGCGCGCGCCAACCTCGCCGCGGCGCAGGCCGACCAGGTGCGGCTGCAGAAGGACTGGGAGCGCGCGCAGCAGCTGGTGCGCGACGGCGTCGCCACCTCGCAGCGCCTCGACAGCTCGCGCGCCGCGTGGAAGTCCGGCGAAGCCACCGTGGCGAAGAACGAGGCGGCGCTGCAGGCCGCCAGCCAGCAGGTCAACGCGCTGCAGGCCGAGGGCGAGCGGCTCAAGGCGCAGCGCCAGGCGCAGGCGGCGCTGCTGCAGCTGGCGCAGCTCGACATGGATACCACCACCCTGCGCGCGCCGATCGACGGCAGCGTCGGCGACCTCGCCGCGCGCGTCGGCGAGCGCGTCAACCCCGGCCAGCGCCTGCTCTCCATCGTGCCGCTGCAGGCGGTGTACGTGGAGGCCAACTACAAGGAAACGCAGCTGACGCACATGAACATCGGCCAGCCGGTGAGCATCCGCGTCGACGCCTTCCCCGGCGCCCACCTGCGCGGCCACGTTGACAGCCTGGCGCCGGCCTCCGGCGCCGAGTTCTCGCTGCTGCCGCCGCAGAACGCCACCGGCAATTTCACCAAGATCGTGCAGCGCGTGCCGGTGAAGATCGCGCTGGAGGCGGACGAGCCGCTGCGCGGCAAGCTGCGTCCCGGCATGTCGGTGGTCGCCACCGTCGATACGCAGCAGCCGGCCCCACCCGCCACCGCCACGGTGAGCGAGCGCTGAGCCGCGTGGGCCGCTGAGCGATGTACGACGGAGTCGCCATCGGCGACCGCTCGCTGGACGAGGATGCGGCCCGCGCCGCCCGCCGCCGCGCCGGGCTGGGCTTCTGGGCCATGGCCCTGGGCAGCTTCATGGCGATCCTCGACATCCAGATCGTCGCCAGCTCGATCAACGAGATCCGCGCCGGCCTGTCGGCCAGCGTCGACGAGATCCAGTGGGTGCAGACCTCGTACCTGATCGCCGAGGTCATCGCCATTCCGCTGTCCGGCTACCTGGCGCGGATGCTGTCGACGCGCATCTACTTCGTGCTCTGCGCGGTCGGCTTCACGCTTTCCAGCCTGGCCTGCGCCGGCGCCTGGAGCCTGGGCTCGATGGTGGTGTTCCGCGTGCTGCAGGGCCTGCTCGGCGGCGGCATGATTCCCACCGCCTTCGCCACCATGTTCATCCTGTTCCCGGACACCCGCAGCCGCGCCGTGCCGCAGGTGCTCACCGGCATGCTGACCATGACGGCGTCCTCGCTCGGCCCCAGCATCGGCGGCTACGTCACCGATGCGCTGTCCTGGCACTGGCTGTTCCTGCTCAACCTGGTGCCCGGCGTGATCTGCGGCTGGGCGGTGTGGAACTTCGTCGACATCGACCGGCCGCAGCCGCGCATGTTCCGGCAGTTCGACCTGTGGGGCCTGGTGTTCATGGCCATGTTCCTCGGCGGGCTGGAGTACACGCTCGACGACGGTCCGCGCCACGACTGGTTCAGCGAGGACAGCGTCGCCGTCTGCGCCATGATGGCCGCGGCGGGCGGCGCGTTGTTCTTCTGGCGCGCCTTCAGCGCCGCCCACCCGCTGGTCGACCTGCGCTCGTTCCGCAACCGCAACTTCGCCGTCACCTCGCTGGTCTCCACCGTGCTCGGCATGGGCATGTTCACCCTGATCTACCTGACGCCGGTGTTCCTCGGCCAGGTGCGCGGCTACAACCCGCTGCAGATCGGCGAGGTGATGATGATCCAGGGCGGCACCATGTTCCTCAGCGCGCCGCTGGTGGGGCGGCTGCAGATGAAGTTCGACCCGCGCCTGGTGATCGGCCTCGGCCTGGTGCTGATCGGCATCGGCACCTGGATCAACGGCCAAGTCACCGCCGACTGGGGCATCGCGCAGTTCGCGCTGCCGCAGGCCCTGCGCGGCACCGGCTTCGTCTGCAGCTTCATTCCGCTCACCGGCCTGGCGCTCGGCACCCTGCCGCCGAGCGACGTGCACAACGCCAGCGGCCTGTTCAATGTCACCCGCAACCTCGGCGGCGCGCTGGGCCTGGCGGTGATCACCACCCTGATCAACCAGCGCACCTGGCTGCACTGGCAGCAGCTGGCCGAGTCGACCCGCCTGAGCCGCGAGCCGGTGCGCGAGGCGCTGGGCAGCATGCAGGCCCTGCTCGATCCGCAGCTCGGCGCCGCCAGCCAGGCCGGCAGCTTCGGCATGCTGGCGCAGCAGGCGCAGCTGCAGGCGGCGACCCTCACCTACGGCGACATGTACCGGCTGCTGGCGGTGTGCGTGTTCGGGGCCATCCTGCTGCTGCCGCTGCTGGAGAAGCCGCGCGGCGGAGCCGCGCCGGCCGGCCACTGATGCCGCAGCGGCCAGCGCGGCGGCGGGTCCCGGGACCACAGTGAGAAGTCGCAGCGCCTTGCGCTAACATGCGACCGCATGGACCTTCCCCCGGCACTCCCCGCCAAGACCCCCGCCGACTCCGTCGTGCGCGAGCAGGTCTACATGGTGTTTCCCAACGACCTCAATTCCAACGACACCGTGTTCGGCGGCCTGATCATGGCGCACATGGACCGGCTCGCCGCGGTGGTGGCGGACCGCCATGCCGGCGGCGTGACGGTGACGGTCAGCGTCGACGCGGTGCATTTCCTGTCGCCGGCGCGGCGCGGCGACGTGCTGGTGCTGCACGCGGCGGTGAACCGCGCCTGGCGCACCTCGATGGAAGTCGGCGTGAAGGTGGAGGCCGAGGCCATCGGCGGCGGTCCGCGCCGGCACATCCTGTCGGCCTACCTGACCTTCGTCGCCACCGACGACAACGGCCGCCCGCGCCCGGTGCCGCCGCTGAGCCCGCAGACGCCGGAGGACAAGCGGCGCTACATCGAGGCCGACCTGCGCCGCGCCAACCGCCTGCAGCACGCCGAGCAGCTCAAGGCCCTGCGCAGCGCGGAGGCCGCCGCGGGCTGACCCCGCCGCGGCGGACCGCGGGCTTCACCCCACGCCCGGCGGCGGTGCATGGCGATCTGTCATGCAAGTCCGGTTAAGATGCGGGACCATCGCGTACCGCCCAGGGGATTTTCGATGCGCTCACAGGAAGTGAATCCGCCGCGTCGCCGCGGCCTGCGCCGCACCGTGCTGGGCGTCGCGCTGGCCGCCGCCGTGCCGGCCTACGCCGCCGCCGGCCTGCCGCAGGCCCAGGCCGCGGCCCAGGAGATCCAGCAGCAGACCCGGGCGGCGCTGGGCCGGATCGTCGGCCAGTCCGGCGTCGCGCTTGGCGCCGCCGCGCAGCGGACCTTCGGCAATCTCCCCACGGCGCTGCGCGACGCCAATCCCGCCGCGGTCAATCCGACCAGCGGCACGGTCAGCATCAGCGGCAGCATCGCCTGGCAGAACCAGCAGCGGACCTACATCCTGATCCGGCCGCAGACCGCCATCGCCAACGCCCCGGCGCTGCTGCTGCTGCACGCCCACGGCATGAGCTCCGCCGGCATGGCCAACCTGGCGCAGGCCGGCCGGCTGGCGCGCGACTACGGCGTCTATGTCTACCTGCCGCAGGCGGTGCTCGGCGCCTGGAACGACAATCCCGCGTCCCTGCTCGACCTCACCGACGACGTCGGCTTCCTCTCCGCCCTGGCCGACCACGCCGTGGCGGCCGACGGCGTCGACCGGCGCCGGGTCTATGCCGCCGGCTACTCCGGCGGTGGCTTCATGGCCGAGCGCCTGGCCTGCGAGGCCTCGTCCCGGTTCGCCGGCTTCGTCGCGGTGGCGGCGACCCTGCGCAACAGCCAGATGAGCCGCTGCGCCATCGGCCACGGCCTGGCCGCGGCCTTCATCGACGGCACCGCCGATGCGATCGTGCCCTACAACGGCGAGATCTCCCTGCAGCCGGCCGCGGCCAGCGCCGCGTTCTGGGCCGGCAAGAACGCCTGCGATGCCGGCCAGGTCGGCACCGTGGCCCTGCCGGGCAAGGTCAGCGACGGCACCAGCATCGCCGTCAGCAGCTTCACCGCCTGCCCGGCGGGGAGCGCCGTGAGCCTCTACACCGTCAACGGCGGCGGCCACACCTGGCCTGGCAACCCGTCCTCGGCCTACACCAACCTCTACCTGGGCAAGACCAGCCAGAACCTCGACGCCACGCTCGCGCTGTGGCAGTTCCTGGCGCCGTATTCGCTGCCCTGACGGAGCGCCGGGGGCCGGCCTTCGGGCCGGTACGGCTGCTGCGGTACTGAAGGGCGGCCCGCGCAGCGCAAACAAAAAGGCCGATCCTGCGATCGGCCTTTTTGCGGTGCTGCCGGTTTCCGCGTCCGGGCATGCTGGCCGGACGCCCGGTTCCTACCAGTGCTCGCCCTTGAACACGTTGGCGAACACCACCTGTTCCAGGGTCGGCTTGGGCGGCGGCGCGTCCTTGTCCTTGGCACCCTTGGCCGCGGCGGAGGACGGGAACAGCTGGAAGCCCTTGGACAGGATGTAGTCGTTGACCTTGGGCCACAGCGCGTAGGACACCGAGGCGGCGGTGCCCAGGGTGGTGGCGATGCTCTTCGGCCGCTCCAGGATCGCCTTGATCACGGTGTCGGCGGCGTCGTCCGGCGACCAGGTCGGGATGTAGCTGTAGATCTTGGTCGGGGCGATCATCGGCGTGCGCACCAGCGGCATGTAGATCGCCGTGGTGTGGATGTTCTTGGCCTTGATCTCGGCGGACAGGCAGCGGGTGAAGGCGTCCAGCGCGGCCTTGCTCGCCACGTAGGCGGAGAAGCGCGCGGCGTTGGCCAGCACGCCGATCGAGCTGATGTTGATGATGTGGCCGCTCTTGCGGTGCGCCATGCTCGGCAGCAGCGCCATGATCAGCCGCACCGCGCCGAAGTAGTTCAGCTGCATGGTGCGCTCGAAGTCGTGGAAGCGGTCCTGCGACTCCGCCACCGCGCGGCGGATCGAGCGGCCGGCGTTGTTGATCAGGATGTCGACGTGGCCGAAGTCCTTCAGCACCGCCGCCGCCATGGCGTCGATCGCCTCCATGCTGTTGAGGTCGCAGGGATAGACGAAGGCTTCGCCGCCGATGGTCTCGATGATCTTCTGCGTCTCGTCGAGCTTCTCCTTGGTGCGCGCCACCAGGATCACCTTGGCGCCGGCCGCGGCCAGCTTCTTGGCGGTGGTGAAGCCGATGCCGGAGGAGGCGCCGGTGATCAGCACCACCTTGCCGGCGAGGCGCCGCACCAGCTTGGGCGAGGCCTTGTAGTCGAGGTTGAGGAACTGGTCCCAGTAGTTCCACAACACCGTGGCGTAGTCGGCGATGTCCGGGCACTTGATGTGGGTGCCGCGCAGCGCGGCGCGCGCGTTCTTGTCGTCGAACACGGCGCGGTTGGTGGCGTAGCCCAGCACCGACAGCGGCACGCCGATGCTCTTGGACAGCTGCTTCTTGACGCTCTCCGGCACGGCGTTGCCGATGCGGCCGGTGATGCCGCGCAGCGCGCCCGGCAGGGCCGGCACCTCCAGCTTCTTGGCGAACTCGGGGCCGTGGGCGGCGGCGAGGAAGGCGCCGAGCAGTTCGCCGACGGTCGGCGAGTGCGACTGGATCAGGCAGAAGCACTCGCCGTCCAGGCCGTCCTTGTGGGCGATGGCGTCCATCGCGGCGGCGACGTAGTCCACCGGCACGATCGGCACGCGGCCGCCCTCGATGCCGAGCAGCGGCACCCACTTGGGCAGGCGGTAGCTGATCTTCTGGATCGCCTTGAAGAAGTAGTAGGGGCCGTCGATCTTGTCGATCTCGCCGGTCTGCGAGGAGCCGACCACCGCGCCGGGGCGGTAGATGCGGAACGGCACGCGCGACTCCTCGCGCACGATCTTTTCGGCCTGGAACTTGGTGCGGTAATAGGGGTGCTTGACGCTCTGCCCCTCGTCGAACATGTCCTCGGTGAACTTGCCGACGAAGTCGCCGCCGGCCACCGCCACCGAGCTCATGTGGTGCAGGCGGACCTTGCCGCCCAGCTCGTTGACGAAGTCGACGACGTTGCGCGTCCCCTCGGTGTTGACGCGGTCGGCGGTGGCGTCGTCCATGTTCATGTCATAGACGGCGGCGAGGTGGAAGAAGTGGTCGATCTTGCCCTTGAGCTTCTTGGCCTCGGCGGGATCGATCAGGCCCGGCGTGGTGATGTCGCCGTAAACCGGGATCAGCTTGTCGCCGTTGTCGCCGACCCGCTCCACCAGCGCGTCGAATTTCTCCTGGGACGATTCGCGCACCAGGATGTAGACCTTGGCGTCCTCGTGCGCGGCGAGGCGGTCGACCAGGAAGCGCCCGATGAAACCGGTGGCGCCGGTGACGAAGTAATTCATTTTATGTGCTCCTAGGCCCAGACTTTCTTGGTTTTCAAGCGCCTGCCGGCGGAACCGGCAGCCCTTCTCGCCCCAACAAGCTAGCACATCCGGGCGAAAACGCAGCCACCTGGGACGCTATGTCCCAGGGGATCGGTCTGGTTGCCTGCCCCGGGCAAGCACGGCCCCGGGCAGGGCCTGGCTCAATGGCCCTTGAAGTCGTCCATGGTGTTGTAGACGCCGAAGATGTGGCGGGCGATCCAGTCGAACACCCGCAGCGGCAGCAGCCCCTTGAGGGCGCTGGAGAAATACACCGTCCAGGGCAGGACCAGGCGGGCGCGGCCGGCCTTCATCGCCTTCCAGACCCGGGTGGTGACGTATTCCGGGGTCATGATGGGCGTGAACAGCATGGTCCTGGCGCCTTCGAACATGCCGGTGGAGATGTAGGTCGGGTTGACCGTGGTGACCTTGACGTGGTCGTGCCCCGCCTGCTCCAGCTCCAGCCGCACCGAGTCGCTCCAGCCGGTGCAGCTCCACTTGCTGGCGCAGTAGACGCTCATCTTCGGGTTGGAGATCAGGCCGGCGGCGGAGGCGATGTTGACCAGGCGCTGCTCCTGGCCGCGCCGGGCGATCATCGCCGGCAGGAATTCGCGCGCGATGTACATCGGCGCCATCGCGTTGATGTTCATGGTGAAGGCGATGTCCTTCAGCGGGTCGTGCTCCCAGAAGTACTTGCCGCGGATCACGCCGGCGTTGTTGAACACCACGTCCGGGTCGCCGACCGTTTCGCGCAGCACCCGCGCGCCTTCCGTGATCGCGTCCAGCCGGGCCACGTCCACCACCTGGGCGTGGACGTGACCGCCGGCGGCGCGCAGCTCGGCCGCGGTCTTTTCCAGCTCGGCGGCATTGATGTCCCACAGGGCGACCGCCGCGGCGCCTTCCTGCACCGCCAGCCGGGCGTAGATCCGGCCCATGCCCATGGCGGCTCCGGTGATGAGGACTTTCTTGCCGGCCACGCTCTGCATCGCTATCGCTCCTGCGGAATAGGCGTCGGAGTATAGGTGCGCCATCGCGGCGGGAGACTGGCCGTGGAGACAACGGCATGGACTGTTTGCCTCTCCCCCCGGGAGAGGCCGCCGTGCAGCGGCGGGTGAGGGGCGCGCTGTCGGAACGCGATACCGCTGGCTCAAGGGCGCCCTCACCCCAACCCCTCTCCCGGGGGAGAGGGGCTACACGGCAGGCGGCGCATAATCCTCGACGAACCCCGCCGGCAGCTGCGTCCGCAACGCGGCGCGCCGCTGCTCAAACTCCGCCGCCGTATACGGCCGCGCCGGCAGCTTTCCCCACACCGGCGCCGGCCAGGCCGGGTCGCCCGCATGACGCACGATGTGGTGCAGATGCAGCTGCGGCACCATGTTGCCCAGCGCCGCGACGTTGAGCTTGTCGCCGCGGAACGCGGCCATCAAGGCGCGGCCCAGCGCCACCGATTCGCGCAGCAGCAGCGCCTGGCCGGCTTGGTCCAGCTCGTAGATCTCGCGCAGGTTCTCGCGCTGCGGCACCAGGATGCACCAGGGGTACTGCGCGTCGTTCATCAGCAGGAGCACGCTCAGCTCGAAGCGGCCGAGCCGGTGGCAGTCCCTGGCCAGCTGCGGGTGCAGGGAGAAGGTCACGGAAGCGGCGCGAGCAGCGTGGAAGGGCCCGATGCATCGCATGGGGATCCCGGCGTCGCGAGTCGGCGCAGGCATGAGACTTGATCATCCCTCCCCAAGGACGAGGCCGGAGGTCTCATGCCTCAGGCCTTCCTGCCTTCGCTGAGCTTCACCACCGCCATGGTCAGGCGCGAGATGCAGACCAGCTTGTGCTGCTCGTCCTCGATGCGGATCTCCCACACCTGGGTGGCGCGGCCGATGTGCAGCGGCCGGGCGGTGCCGGTGACCAGCCCCTGGGTCGCGGCGCGCAGGTGATTGGCGTTGATCTCCAGGCCGACGCAGAACACTTCCTTCGGATCGGTGCAGAGGCTGGCGGCGATGCTGCCCAGCTCCTCGGCCAGCACGCAGGAGGCGCCGCCGTGCAGGCGGCCGTAGGGTTGTTTGGTGCGCCCGTCCACCGGCATGGTGCCGCGCAGGTAGTCCTCGCCGATCTCGGTGATGCGCAGGCCGATGTGGGCGCCGATGGTGTTGGGGGCGGGGAGGCGGGTGTCGTCGACCGGACCGACCGTGACGGCTTGTTTCCAGATGGCCATGTGGCGTTGCAGGCCCTTGATGGGATGGGAATTCCGGCCCAGTCTAACGCAAGCGTCACGGTGCTCCGCTACACTGCGCCCATTCAAACTCCGCCAGACCCATGGCCCGCACCGCCCTTATCGCCGGCAGCACCGGCCTGATCGGCCAGATCCTGCTGCAGAAGCTGCTGGACAGCCGCGATTACGACCGCGTCGTCGCCGTCACCCGCCGGCCCCTCGGCTTCAGCCACGCCAAGCTGGTCAACCCGGTCAGCGACTTCGAGCACCTCGGCGCCCTGCGCGAGCAGCTCGTTGCGGACGACGTCTTCTGCTGCCTCGGCACCACCACCAGAAAGGCCGGCGGCAAGGCCGGCCTGGAGCGGGTCGACTACCACATGGTGGTGGACCTGGCGCGCTCCGCCCGCGCCGCCGGCGCCGCGCAGTTCCTGGTGGTCTCGGCGGTCGGCGCCTCGCTGCGCTCGCCGGCGTTCTACTCGCGGGTCAAGGCGCGGATGGAGCGCAGCGTGGCCGAGGCCGGCTACCCCGCCGTGCACATCCTGCGGCCCTCGCTGCTGCTGGGCGAGCGCAACGAGGCGCGCCTGGCCGAGGACCTGGCGCAGCTGGCGGCCCCGCTGGTGAGCCCGCTGTTCGAAAACTTCGAGTTCCTGCTCAAGTATCGTCCGGTGGAGGCCGAGGACGTGGCCTCGGCGATGCTGGCGCTGGCGCTGCAGCCGTCCAGCGGCGTGCATATCCACCACTACCCGTTCCGGGGATAAGCCGAGCCCATGGCCGCCCCCGCCGGCGAGGCGCACGGCACGCAGCTGCTGGTGGAGCTGTTCGTCATGCTCGGCGGCGCCAAGCTGCTGGCCGAGATCTTCGCCCGGCTGCGCCAGCCCACCGTGGTCGGCGAGATCCTCGCCGGCGTGCTGGTCGGGCCGCAGGTGCTCCACTGGGTGGCGCCGTCGGAAACCTCGCACGTGCTGGCCGAGCTGGGCGTGATCTTCCTGCTGTTCAATGTCGGCCTGGAGACCAAGCCGGCCGCCATCCTCAAGGTCGGAAAGATGGCGCTGCTTGTTGCCGTGCTCGGCGTGGCGCTGCCGATGCTGTGCGGCTGGGCCCTGATGATGGCCTGGGACCACGACAACATCGAGGCCCTGTTCACCGGCACCGCCATGGTCGCCACCAGCGTCGGCATCACCGCGCGCGTGCTCGGCGACATGGGCCTGCTCAACGCCACCGCCGCGCGCATCATCCTCGGCGCCGCGGTGATCGACGACATCCTCGGCCTGCTGGTGCTGGCGGCGGTATCCAGCGCCGCCAAGGGCCAGGTCGAGGTGCTGCGGATCGCTGCCACCGCCGCGCTCGCCATCGGCTTCGTCGGCGTCGTCGCCTTCCTGGGGGCGCCGGCGCTGACCCGGGCAGCGCCGCACTTCCGCAAGCTGCGCTCCAGCAACGAGACCTTCGTCGTCGCCATCCTGCTGTGCTTCGGCCTGGCCTATGCTTCCGCCACCATCGGCGTCGCCGCCATCGTCGGCGCCTTCCTCGCCGGCATGGCGCTGGCGGAGGCGGTGGAGGACAACCACGATGTGCACCAGCAGGTGCGCGGCGCCACCGAATTCCTGGTGCCGTTCTTCCTGGTCAACATCGGCATGCAGCTCGACCTCAAGGTGTTCGTCGAGCCGCAGACCCTGGCGCTGGCCCTGGTGATGACCCTGCTGGCGGTGCTGAGCAAGCTGGTCGGCTGCGGCCTCGGCGCCTGGAGCCTGGGCCTGCGCGGCGCGCTGCAGGTCGGCGTCGGCATGGTCCCGCGCGGCGAGGTCGGCATCGTCGTCGCCCAGATCGGGCTGGCGGTGGGCGTGGTCACCGAGCAGCTGTTCGGCGCGGTGCTGTTCATGGCCTGCGCCACGACCCTGATCGCGCCGCCGCTGATCCGGCCGCTGTTTGCGGCGAAAGCCTGAAGCCGCCGGGCGCAGCGCTGCGAACGCCTCAGTCCGCGCTGCGGATGCTTTCCACGATACGCCGCAGCTGCGCCAGGTCCGGCGCCGGAAGATCAGTCAGGGCCGGCGGCGGCTGGTCGATGATGCGACGCGCCACGGCGATCGCCTTGCGCCCTTCGGCGGTCAGCGATACCAGCTTGACGCGGCGGTCCTGGGGATGCGGGCGGCGCTCCACCAGCCCGCGCCGCTCCAGGTCGTTGACGATCACCGTCGCCGCCGGCGCGTCGGTGCCCATCTCCACGGCCAGCTCGCCCAGGGTGCGGGGCTCCTTCAGGCGCTTGAGCGCGCGCACGCGGCTGAACGGCAGGCCGGTTGCCTCGGTGACCTGGCGCCGCCAGTCGCCGCGCGAGTCCATCACCAGCGACACCAGGATCTGCCAGGCGCGCTCGGCGTCCTGCCGGGCCTTGCCGCTCATGCGGCGGGCTCCTGCAGCAGGTGGGCGATGCGCTCGACGCTGGCCTTGGCGCGCGCGCCGGTCGAGAACAGGGCGAGGCTGAGCACCAGCACGCCGCAGCCGGCGAGGATCCACCACACCACGTGGGTTGCCGCCGGAAACGCGGCCAGGGCCTCGCCGCTCCAGGACCGGCGGCCGCCGACCAGGGAGCCGGCCAGCGCCACGCCCAGCGACACGCCGACCTGGCGGCTGGTGGTGGCGATGGCCGAGGCCAGTCCCGCCTGGGCCCGCGGCATGCCGGACACCGCGGCGTAGGTGATCGGCGCGTTGACCATGCCGAAGCCGGCGCCGAACAGGCAGAAGATCAGCAGCAGCAGGGGCAGGGGCGTCGCCAGCGACAGGCCGGTCATCAGCAGGGTGCTGACGGTGAGCAGGGCCCCGGCGATCAGCAGCGAGGGCCGTGCGCCATGGGCGGCGACCAGCCGCCCCGACAGCGGCGACAGGATCATCACCGCCAGCGCCATCGGCAGGATGCACAGCCCGGCGTGCAGCGCGCTCAAGCCGCGCACGTCCTGCAGGTAAATGGTGCCGAGGAACAGGAAGGCGCCGAGCGCGGCGAACATGCTGACCGCGATCAGCGTGGCGCTGCTGAACGGCAGGCTGCGGAAGAAGCGCAGGTCCAGCAGCGGCTCGCGGCGGCGCCGCTCGTGCAGCACCAGCGCGGTGAACGAGGCCGCCGCCAGCAGCGCGGTGAAGGCCGCCGCGGCCCCGCCGTTGCGGGGGCCTTCGATCAGGCTCCACGCCAGCGCGGCCAGGCCGGTCAGCAGCAGCGCCTGGCCCGGCGGGTCGGGCCGGCGCGGCCGCGGCGCCCGCGATTCCGGGATATAGCGCGCGGTCAGCCACAAGGCCAGCGCGCCGATCGGCAGGTTGACCCAGAACACCGCGTGCCAGCCGAAGCCGTGTGTCAGCACGCCGCCGGCGAGCGGCCCCAGCGCCATCGAGATGCCGGCCACCGCGCCCCAGATGCCGATGGCGCGGGCCCGCTCGCCGGGGTCCGGGAACGTGTTGACCACGATCGACATCGCCACCGGGTTGAGCATCGAGCCGCCCAGCGCCTGCACCACGCGCGCCGCCACCAGCCAGCCGATGCCCGGCGCCAGGCTGCACAGCAGCGAGCCGAGGCTGAACAGCAGCATGCCGGCCTGGAACACGCGCTTGCGGCCGAAACGGTCGGCGGTGGAGCCGCCGAGGATGAGGAAGCTGGCGAGGACGATGGTGTAGGCATCGATCACCCACTGCAGGCCGGACAGCGAGGCGTCCAGCTCCTTGCGGATCGCCGGCAGTGCCACGTTGACGATGGTCGCGTCCATCGACACCACCAGCAGGCTCAGGCAGCAGGTGGCGAGAATCACCCGGCGGCGCGGCGCCGCCGCGGAAATAGTTGTATCCATACAATGATTGTATTGATACAACTAAATGAAAGTCAAAGCGGCGCGGGCGGAGCTGCGCTGTTTGCCGGGGAAACGGGAATCCTCGCGCGCTTGCGGGTGGTTCTGCGCCGCCCGGCGTGGCCTGCCCGGGCCCGCCGCGGCTTCAGATGTCGCCGAGCAGCGCCTTGACCCGCTCGTGGTAGCTGCGCGACAGGGTCAGCTCGGTGCCGTCCTTGAGCAGCACGCACTGGTCGGCGTTGAACAGCGGCGTCAGCTCGCGCACCCGGTCGAGGTTGACGATGGTCGAGCGGTGGATGCGCACGAAGCTCTGCGGGTCGAGCTGCTGCTCGAAGGCGTTCATCGTTTCGCGGATCAGGTGCTGCTCGCCGCCGACGTGCAGGCTCAGGTAATTGCCCTCGGCGCCGATCCAGTCGATGTCGTCGACGCTGACCACGCGGGTGCGGCCGCGGGTCTTCACCGCCACGCGCCGCAGCCAGCGCTCGCGCGGCTTGTTGAGCTGGGCCAGCAGCGCGTCCAGGCGCGGGTCCTGCGCGCCGCCGCCGTTGCGGGCGCGCAGCTGCTCGCGCGCCCGCTGCAGCGCCGCGTCGAAGCGCTCGGTGTCGAACGGCTTGAGCAGGTAATCGAGCGCGTTGACCTCGAACGCGCGCAGGGCGTGCTCGTCGTGGGCGGTGACGAACATGATCGCTGGCCGGTTGGCCGGCTCCAGCGCCGCGATCACGCCGAAGCCGTCGATCTCCGGCATCTGCACGTCGAGGAACACCAGGTCGGGCCGCAGGCTGCGGATGGTCTCGATGGCGCTGGCGCCGTCGCCGCATTCGCCGACGATCTCGAAATCCTCGACCTGCTCGAGGTGGCGGCGCAGTCGCCGCCGCGCCGGCGGCATGTCGTCGACGATCAGGGTGCGGATGGGGCTGGCCGGCGTCATGGATCAGGCCGGCGCCGCCAGGCGCGGCTTCTCGTAGGGCAGGCACAGGCGCGCGTGGTAGCCGCCGCCCTCGGGCGAATCGATCTCCAGCGCCTGCTCGCTGCCGTACAGCTGGTTCAGGCGCTCGCGGGTGTGCGACAGGCCGATGCCGTGGCGGCGCGGCGAGGCGCCGAACAGCCCGGGGCCGTCGTCGCTGACCCACAGCCGCAGGCGGCCGTTCACGACCTGGCCGCCGACCTCGATGTGGCCGGTGGCGGCGCGGCGCGAGATGCCGTGCACCACGGCGTTCTCCACCAGCGGCTGCAGGATGAAGTTCGGCACCTGCGCGTCCAGCGCCTCCGGCTCGATGGCGTAGCGCACGTGGAGGCGGTCCTCCAGCAGCAGCTGCTGGATGTCCAGATAGCGGCGCACGAAGGCCAGCTCGTCGGCCAGCGGCACCTTGGCGGCGTCGCCGCCGGCGAAGGACAGGCGCAGCAGGTCGCTGAGCATGGTGATCAGGCGCTCGGCCACCGCGGCGTCCTTGTAGGCGAACTCCGACACCGCGTTGAGCGTGTTGTAGAGGAAGTGCGGGTTGAGCTGCGCCTTGAGCGCGCGCACCTGGGCCTGGGCCAGCAGGCGCTCGCGCTCCTCGTAGCGCCGCACCAGGCGGATCGAGTGGACGATGGCGACGAAGGCCAGGTAGATGATCAGCAGGTAGGGCGTGGAGACGATCACGCTCTGCGTCAGGGTCCAGTGCGCCATGGCGCCGATGCGCGGGCCGAACACGGCGTGGACCGCGAGGTAGACCATCGCGTCGATCGCGGCGGCGATGAGCATGCCGCAGGCGGCATGCACCCCCAGGCTGCGCCAGCGGCGCGTGCCGATCACCTCGAAGCGCTGCACCAGCGACAGGATCAGCGGCGACACCAGGCACCACAGCGCGGCCTGCAGCAGCGAGCCGAACAGGTCGCGGCCGACGTTGGCGCCGGCGGCGGTCTGCATGTCCTCGATCATGTCCGAGGGCAGCATCAGGCCGTAGAAGCCGAACCAGAACAGCACCACCCAGGCGGCGGTGCTCCAGCGCAGCACGCCGCCTTCGGCGGCGTTGTCGGGTGCGGCGGCGGTGGTGCTCAAGTGGACGGCGGCCATCGGGCAGGTATGGCCCAGTTTAGGGCGGTTGACGCTGATTTGACTGCTGCGGGCGCGGCGCGGACCGCCGCATTTCAAGCCTGGACCGGGCCGGCCGGCGCCGCGAGGGGGCTGGGACGGGCCGTGGCTGCGGCGTGACGGGCCGTCGCCGGCGCGGCGGCCGGCTAGTCCCGCTCCGCTTCCAGGCGCTTGCGGATGGCGTCGAAGCGCTCGCGTTCGGCCTTGGACGGACGCGGATATTTCAGTCCCAGGCCGTCCAGGGCGCGGACGATGATGTCCGCCACCACGGCCCGCATGTAGGGCTTGTCGTCGGCCGGGATCGCGTACCACGGCGCCCAGGGGCGGGAGGTTTCGTTCAGCGCATCCTCGTAGGCGCGCATGTACTCCTTCCAGTAGCCGCGCTCGGCCACGTCGCTGGCCTCGAACTTCCAGTTCTTCTGCGGCTCCTCCAGCCGCGCCAGGAAGCGCCGGCGCTGCTCCTCCTTCGACACGTTGAGCCAGAACTTGAGGATCACCGTGCCGTTGCGCGCCAGGTGCTTCTCGTGATGGCGGATCGAGGAGTAGCGGTGCTTCCACAGCAGCTGGCGGTCCACCATGGCCGGCAGCTTCTGCCGCTCCAGGATCGAGGGGTGCACCTTCACGATCAGCACTTCCTCGTAGTAGCTGCGGTTGAACACGCCGATGCGGCCGCGCTCGGGCAGCCGCACCGCGCTGCGCCAGAGGAAGTCGTGGTCCAGCTCCTCGACGCTGGGCTGCTTGAAGGCATGCACCTGGCAGCCGGCCGGATTGATGCCCGACAGCACCGCGCGGATGGTCGAATCCTTGCCGGCCGCGTCCATCGCCTGGAAGATCAGCAGCAGCGAGCGGTGGTCGTGGGCGTAGAGGATGTGCTGCAGGCGGTCGAGCCGCGCCGTCAGCTCGTCCAGGGCCTTCTTGTTGCCGGCCTTGTCCGGCGCGCCTCGCGGCGGCGTGGTGCGCGCCCTGGCGACCTTGAAGCCGCCGTCATAGTCCACCCGCCAGGGGCTGTCCACCGCCTTGAACAGGTTCTTGTCCGCCTTGTCCTTGGCCATGGATATTCCTAGTGCGGGCCGGGAATGACGTAGAACAGCACCGAGAAATAATGGAACACGCTGCCCGCCAGCACGAAGCCGTGCCAGATGGCGTGATGATAGGGCAGGCTTTGCCAAGCGTAGAAAATCACGCCGAAGCTGTAGGCGAGTCCGCCCGCCAGCAGCAGCCACAGGCCGCCGGAGTCCATGGCCAGCAGCAGCGGCCGCGCCGCCACCACGCCGCACCAGCCCATCAGCAGGTACACCGCCAGCGACAGCGCCTCGAAGCGTCCGGTGGTGAAGACCTTGAAGCCGATGCCGATCGCGGCCAGCCCCCAGGTGAAGCCGAACAGGCCCCAGCCCAGGGCGCCGTGCAGGGTCAGCAGGGTGAACGGCGTGTAGGTGCCGGCGATCAGAACATAGATCAGCGCGTGATCGATGATGCGCAGCACGCGCTTGGTCGCCGGCAGCGGGATGCTGTGGAACAGCGTGCTGGCGGTGTACATCAGCACCAGGGCGCTGCCGAAGATGGCGGCGGCGGTGATATCCCTGGCATGGCCCCAGACCGCGGCCTTGGCCACCAGGATGGTCAGGCCGGCGATCGACAGCAGCGCGCCGATGCCGTGGGTCAGGCCGTGGGCCAGCTCCTCGCCGAAGGTGTAGATGGTTTCGCGGACGGTCTCCCGCACCTGCTCCAGCGTCGACGCCTGCTCGGGCACCGGCGCTGCGGATTCACCCATGTCGGTGGGGCGGCTAATTGGCCTTCTCCACCGTCAGCGTGGCGCCGTCCACCGCCACCACCCGCACGCAGCTGCCGGCCGGCAGGTCGGGGCCGGCGATGCGCCACTGGCCGTCGTCGACGCGCATGCTGCCGACGCCGTTGACGATGGCGGCGTCCAGGGTGAAGGTGCGCCCGGCGTAGCGCCGGGCGCGGTCGTTGAGGCCGTGATCGACCACCGCGCCGCGGCGTGCGCCGCGCAGCTGGCGCCCGATCAGGATCGAGCCCACCGCGGCCAGCGCGAACAGCGCCACCTGCGGCTCCAGGCCCAGGCCCGGCAGCGGCAGCAGCACCACGCCCACCGCCAGCGCCGCCAGGCCCAGCCACAGGAAGAAGGCGCCGGGGAAGAACGCCTCCACCGCCATCAGCGCCAGGCCCGCCGCCCACCAGTGCCAGTAGAGAGGATGCATGGCTGCGCTCACTTGCCCCTGGCGAGGGCTTCCTTGGTCAGCTCGGCGATGCCGCCGAGGGCGCCGATGACGTTGCCGGCCTCCAGCGGCATCAGCACCAGCTTCTGGTTCGGGCTGGTGGCGATCTGCCCCAGCGCCTCGACGTACTTCTGGGCGATGAAGTAGTTGAGCGCCTGCGGGCTGCCCTTGGCGATGGCCTCGGACACCACCTGGGTCGCCCTGGCCTCGGCCTCGGCCGAGCGTTCGCGCGCCTCGGCCTCGCGGAAGGCCGCTTCCTTCAGGCCCTCGGCCTCGAGGATGCGCTTCTGCTTCTCCGCCTCGGCGGCGAGAATCTCGGCCTGGCGCGCGCCCTCGGCCTTGAGGATCGCCGACTGCCGCGCGCCCTCCGCCTCCAGGATCGAGGCGCGCTTGTCGCGCTCGGCCTTCATCTGCCGCGCCATCGAGTCGATCAGGTCGGCCGGCGGGCGGATGTCCTTGATCTCGATGCGGGTGACCTTGAGGCCCCAGGGCGAGGTCGCCTGGTCCACCACCGACAGCAGGCGCGAGTTGATGTGGTCGCGCTGCGACAGCAGCTCGTCCAGGTCCATCGAGCCCATCACCGTGCGCAGGTTGGTCATGGTCAGGTTGAGGATGGCGTATTCGAGGTTCTGCACCTCATAGGCCGCCTTGGCCGCGTCCAGCACCTGGTAGAACACCACGCCGTCGACGCCGACCATGGCGTTGTCCTTGGTGATGACCTCCTGGCTCGGCACGTCCAGCACCTGCTCCATCAGCGACAGCCGCTTGCCGACGCCTTCGACGAAGGGCATCAGGAAATGCAGGCCGGGCTTGAGCGTCTTCTCGTACTTGCCGAACCGCTCCACCGTGTACTCCCGTCCCTGCGGCACGGTGACCACGGCGCGGAAGGCGAACACCACCGCCAGCCCGAACAGGATCAGTACGCCGATGCTGCCGATAGCCATATCGTTCCCTTTCTTGTTGGTCCCGGCTCAGGCCGGAGAAGTTTCCCCGGCGGCTTGCGCCGCCATCAGCTTGATGCGTTCCACCATGGAGTAGAAGCCGTTGCGCCGGTTCATGCTCAAGTGGCTGTCCAGGCCGAGCCGGGCGAAGGCCTCGGTCACGTCGGTGTCGAGGATCTGCCGCGGCGTGCGGTCCGAGTAGAGCAGGAGCAGCACCGCAATCAGGCCCTTGACGATGTGCGCGTCGGAATCGCCCTGGAAGCGCAGGCGCAGCGGCGGCCCCGGCTCGGTCTGCGCCGTCAGCCACACCTGGCTCATGCAGCCGCGCACCTTGTTGGCCTCGCTGCGATCGGCCTCGGGCAGCGGCGGCAGTTTGCGGCCCAGTTCGATCAGGTAGCGGTAGCGCTCCTCCCAATCGCCAAGCATTTCAAAGGTTTCGGCGAGTTCTTCCAGCTCCATCTAGGGTTCCATGCGTCCTGAAATTGTGTTCCGGCGTACGGTGGCTATGTTAGCTGCGAACCGCTCCGCTATGGTGTGGTCGTAGTGCGCATCCCGCGCAAGCTGCCGGCCACCCGGGCCGGACTGTTCAGACAAGCAGGTCCGCATGTTGATCCGAATACCGCCGCCGCACCCCGTCCGCTCCTCCGAGATCACCCCGGAGCGCGTCTATGCGGACCGCCGCCGCTTCCTGGCCCGCCTCGGGCTGAGCGCCGTGGGCCTGGCCACCGCCGGCTGCGGCAAGGCCGGCGAGCCGGCCGCTCCTGCAGCACAAGCTGCGGCCGGCGCCGCCGATCTCAAGCCGGAGCGCCGGAGCGAGCTGGCCGGCAAGGAAGCGCTCACGCCTTACGACAGCGTCACCCACTACAACAACTACTACGAATTCGGCACCGACAAGTCCGACCCGGCCCACTATGCCGCCACCCTGCGCACCCGGCCGTGGACGGTGGAGGTGGCCGGCGAGTGCGAGGCTCCCGGCCGGATCGGCATCGACGAACTCCTCAAGCTGTACCCGCTGGAGGAACGCGTCTACCGCCACCGCTGCGTCGAGGGCTGGAGCATCGTCGTGCCCTGGGACGGCTTCGCGCTCGCGCCGTTCCTGGCGCGCTTCAAGCCGACTTCGAAGGCGAAGTTCGTCGCCTTCACCACGCTCTACGACCGCCAGCAGATGCCCGAGGCCGGCGGCGCGCTGCCCTGGCCCTACCGCGAAGGCCTGCGCATCGACGAGGCCATGCACCCGCTGGCCTTCCTCTCGGTCGGCCTATACGGCAAGACCCTGCCGAACCAGAACGGCGCGCCGCTGCGCCTGACCTTGCCGTGGAAGTACGGCTTCAAGAGCATCAAGTCGATCGTGCGCATCGAATTCAGCGAAAGCGCGCCGCAGACCACCTGGAGCGCGGTGGCGCCGGACGAATACGGCTTCTACGCCAACGTCAATCCCAACGTCGACCATCCGCGCTGGAGCCAGAAGAGCGAGCGCCGCCTCGGCGAGCTGTTCAAGCGGCCGACCCTGATGTTCAACGGCTATCCGGAAGTGGCCTCGCTGTACTCCAACCTGGATCTGCGGACCTATTTCTGATGGCCGGGGATTCGCCATTCGCCGGGAGCGTCCGCGGCGCCAGGCTCCGGTTCGCGGTTCTCCGCTCCCGGCTGTTCTGGATCAAGGCGGCCGTGTGGCTGCTGTGCCTGGCGCCGGCGGCCTTGCTGGCGTGGCAGGCTTTCACCGCGAATCTCGGGCCGGACCCGGTGGCGCGGCTGGAGCACGGCACCGGCCTGCGCGCCCTGCAGCTGCTGCTGCTGACCCTGGCGATGACGCCGCTGCGCGAGCTCAGCGGGCGGCCGGAGCCGATCCAGCTGCGCCGCACCCTGGGCCTGTTCGCGTATTTCTACATGTGCGCGCATTTCGCCATGTACCTGGTGTTCGACATCCAGTTCGCCCTGCCCAAGCTCGGCGAGGACCTGGCCAAGCGCACCTGGATCACCCTGGGCTTCTCCTGCTGGCTGTTCCTGCTGCCGCTGGCCGTCACCTCCACCAACGGCTGGCAGCGCCGCCTCAGGCGCGCCTGGAAGAGCCTGCACCGGCTGATCTACCCGGCGGCGCTGCTGGCCTGCATGCACTTCGTCTGGCTGGTGAAGAAGGACGAGACCGAGCCGCTGAGCTACCTGGCGATACTGTTGGTTCTGCTGGCGGCGCGCCTGCCCTGGGTGCGGCTGCGCGCCTGGCGCGCCGCGCCGCGGGAAGCCCGGCCGCGGATGCCCGGGCCGGCTCATCGCGGCGAAGCAAAGTCGCGCCACGGCGAGCAGGAGCCCCTCGGGTAACAGGTGCGGCAGCGTATAATCGGCGGCCAGACCACCAGCCGAGGTGCGGCGCGAGCGAGCGCCTCCGCCTCCTTTCCGGATCCCATGCCGAACCGTCCCTCAGGCCGCGCCCCCGATCAACTCCGCGCCGTCAGCATCCAGCGCCAGTTCACCAAGCACGCCGAAGGCTCGGTGCTGGTCAGCTTCGGCGACACGCGCGTGCTCTGCACCGCCAGTGTCGAGGAGCGCGCGCCGGCCTGGCGCAAGGAGCAGGGCGGCGGCTGGCTCACCGCCGAATACGGCATGCTGCCGCGCGCCACCCATACCCGCGGCAAGCGCGAGGCGGCGCAGGGCAAGCAGAGCGGCCGCACCCAGGAGATCCAGCGCCTGATCGGCCGCGCCCTGCGCGCCGTGCTCGACCTCGGCGCCCTGGGCAACTACACCATCACCATCGACTGCGACGTGCTGCAGGCCGACGGCGGCACCCGCACCGCCGCCATCACCGGCGGCTACGTCGCCCTGGTCGAGGCGGTCAACGTCATGCGCAAGCGCGGCCAGATCAAGAGCAACCCGCTGCATGGCCAGGTCGCGGCGGTCTCGGTCGGCATCTACCGCGGCCAGCCGGTGCTGGACCTGGACTACGCCGAGGACTCCGACTGCGAGACCGACATGAACGTGGTGATGAACGAGGCCGGCCAGTTCGTCGAGGTGCAGGGCACGGCCGAGGGCCACGCCTTCCGCCGCGACGAGCTGAACGCCATGCTCGACCTCGCCACCAAGGGCATCGCCGAGCTGGCGGCGGCGCAGCGCGCCGCGCTGGCCGGCTAGGAGCCGCGCCCGTGAGCGGCGGTCCGGAAGTGGTGCTGGCCAGCCGCAACGACGGCAAGCTGGCCGAGATGCAGGCGCTGTTCGCGCCGCTCAACTGGAAGCTGCGCTCCATCGCCGAATTCGTCGACGAGGCCGCCGAGGAAACCGCGCCGAGCTTCGTCGAGAACGCCCTGCTCAAGGCGCGCCATGCCTGCCTGGTGTCCGGCCTGGCGGCCATCGCCGACGACTCCGGCCTGGAGGTGGCGGCTCTGGACGGGGCGCCGGGCGTGCGCTCGGCGCGCTATGCCGGGGAAGGGGCGAGCGATTCGGACAACAACCAGAAGCTGCTCGACGCGCTGAAGAAGGTCCCGGACGAACGCCGCGCCGCGCGCTTCGTCTGCGTCATGGTCTACCTGCGCCACGCCGAGGACGCGACGCCGCTGATCGCGCAGGGCAGCTGGCGCGGCACCATCCTGCACAACCCGCGCGGCACCCACGGCTTCGGCTACGACCCGCTGTTCTTCGTGCCGGACAAGAAGCACAGCGCCGCCGAGCTCGAGGCCGAGGAGAAGAACCGCATCAGCCACCGCGCCAAGGCGGCGCGGCAGCTGTATTCGATGATCCATGACGCCAGCACCTGAGGCGGGCGGCGGGCGGCGGGAGGCGTTCACGGCAATCGACGTTCCGCTTTCGCTTTACATCCATTTCCCGTGGTGCGTGCGCAAGTGTCCCTATTGCGACTTCAATTCGCACGCGGCGCGCGGCGAGCTGGAGGAAGAGCGCTACGTCGACGCGCTGCTCCGCGACCTCGATTACGAGCTGGCTGCCGCGCCCCTCGCTTCCCGCCTTCCGCCCCTGGCCAGCATCTTCGCCGGCGGCGGCACGCCCAGCCTGTTTTCCGGCCGCGCCATCGGCCGCCTGCTGGACGCCGTGGCGGCGCGCCTGCGCTTTGCGCCGGATATCGAGATCACGCTGGAGGCCAACCCCGGCACCGCGGACGCCGCCAATTTCCGTGAATACCGCGCCGCCGGCGTCAACCGCCTGTCGATCGGCGTGCAGAGCCTGGACCCGGTCCAGCTGCAGCGGCTGGGGCGGATCCACGGCCCCGCCGAGGCGGTGGCCGCCTACGAGACCGCGCGCCGCGCCGGTTTCGACAACATCAACCTCGACCTGATGTACGCCCTGCCGCAGCAGACCGCGGACCAGGCCGAGGCCGATCTGCGCGCCGCCTGCGACCTGCAGCCCGAGCACCTGTCCTATTACCAGCTCACCCTGGAACCGAACACCGAGTTCGCCGCGCGCCCGCCGCCGCTGCCGGACGACGAGGCCGCCTGGACCATGCAGCTGGCGGGGCAGGCGCTGCTCGCCGCGCGGGGCTATGCGCAATACGAGGTCTCCGCCTACGCCCGCCCCGGGCGCCAGTGCCGGCACAACCGCGGCTACTGGGAGTTCGGCGATTACATCGGCATCGGCGCCGGAGCGCACGGCAAGCGCAGCGGTGCGGCCGGCATCCTGCGCCGCGCCCGCCACAAGCACCCGCGCAGCTACCTGGAAGGCGCCGGCGATGCCGCCGCGATCCAGGAGGAAAAAGCGGTGCCGGCGGCGGAGCTGCCGTTCGAGTTCGCCATGAATGCGCTGCGGCTCAACCGGGGTTTCGACCGCGCCCTGTTCGAGGCGCGCACCGGCCTGCCGGCGGCCGCGCTGGAACCCGGGCTGAACCAGGCCCGGAAAAAGGGCCTGATCGAGGAGGAGGGCGGCCGCATCCACGCCAGCGCCTTCGGCCGCGCGCACCTGAACGCCTTGTTGAGGGAATTCCTGTGATCGAACAAGCCGAAGTCACCTGCCCCGCCTGCTGGGAAACCATCGAGCTGACCCTGGACCTCAGCGCCGGCTCGCAGACCTATACCGAGGACTGCCCGGTGTGCTGCCGGCCGATGACGGTGCACCTGCAGATCGGCCACGGCGGCGGGGACTGGTCGGTCGAGGTAGCGGCCGAAAGCGAATAAACCCTTGAAATACCGGCGCGCTTGCCCCATTCAGGGTACTCCTGTAGACTGCGCGCCCTTTTATAGGCGTTGATCGGATTCCGTTCCTGGACTCCGGGGCGCGAACTTTTGAGGTGACACCGATGAAAGCCGACATCCATCCGAACTACGCGGAAATCACCGTGGCCTGCAGCTGCGGCAACACCTTCAAGACCCGCTCCACGGTCGGCCGCAACCTGCAGATCGAAGTCTGCTCCAAGTGCCACCCGTTCTATACCGGCCGCCAGAAGACCCTGGACACCGGTGGCCGCGCCGACAAGTTCAACAAGCGCTACACCAAGGCTGCCGCCTGAACTTCGCGCATCTTCGCCAAAAAGGCCGCCTCCGGGCGGCCTTTTTGTTGGACATGCGCCTGACTCGGCGGGCCGCGGCGCCGCCCGCCGGCCTGGACAAGGACGCCCGCAATGTCAACATCTGGCGGCGTATGGGGCAAAGTCGTTATGCTTGCCGGGCTTAGCCCGCCCCACTTCCCAATACCGGCGCAGGTCCGTGGCCGAAGATTGCGGCACTGCGGCAACCCGATTCCAGCGGAATTTGACGGAGATTGCGGTCATGACGAACACCTACAGCCTGCTCAACAACGAAACCGGGGAGAAAGTCGAACTTCCTCTGGTCCAGGGCACGTTGGGCCCGGCCGGCGCCGACGTCGGCAAGGTCTACGACAAGATGGACCTGTTCACCTATGACCCCGGGTTCACCTCCACCTGCTCCTGCAAGAGCGCCATCACCTACATCGACGGCGACAAGGGCGTGCTGCTGTACCGCGGCTACCCGGTGGACCAGCTGGCGCAGAAGTCCAGCTTCATCGAGGTGGCCTACCTGATCCTCAATGGCGAGCTGCCGAACAAGGCCCAGCTCGAGGCGTTCGAGGCCTCGATCCGCCGCCATACCATGATCAACGAGTCGCTGCGCGGCTTCTTCGACGGCTTCAACTACGACGCGCACCCGATGGCCATGCTGACCGGCATCGTCGGCTCGCTGTCGGCGTTCTACCACGACACCACCAACAACAAGGATGCGCGCCAGCGCGAGATCTTCGCGCACCGCATGATCGCCAAGATTCCGACCATTGCGGCCGCCGCGTACAAGAAGTACTTCGGCCAGCCGTTCATGTATCCGCAGAACCACCTCGACTACTGCTCGAACCTGCTCTACATGATGTTCGCCGTACCGGCCGAGCCGTACCACGTGCACCCGGTGGCGGCCAAGGCGCTGGACATCCTGTTCATCCTGCACGCCGACCACGAGCAGAATGCCTCGACCTCGACCGTGCGCCTGGCCGGCTCCACCGGCACCAATCCCTACGCCGCCATCGCCAGCGGCATCGCCGCGCTGTGGGGCCCGGCCCACGGCGGCGCCAACGAGGCGGTGCTGAAGATGCTGGAGGAGATCGGCACGGTGAAGAACGTGCAGAGCTTCCTCACCAAGGTGAAGGACAAGAACAGCGGCGTGCGCCTGATGGGCTTCGGCCACCGCGTCTACAAGAACTTCGATCCGCGCGCCACCATCATCCGCGAGCAGTGCCACCAGGTGCTCAAGCACCTGGGCAAGGACAACGACCCGCAGCTGGAGCTGGCGCTGGAACTGGAGCGCATCGCGCTGTCGGACGACTACTTCAAGGAGCGCAAGCTCTACCCGAACGTCGACTTCTACTCCGGCATCATCTACAAGGCGCTCGGCATCCCGGTGAACATGTTCACGCCGATGTTCGCCATCGCCCGCACCGTCGGCTGGGTGGCGCACTGGAGCGAGATGGTGTCCGAGCCGGGCAGCCTGAAGATCGGCCGCCCGCGCCAGGTCTACGTCGGCGCGCCGGTGCGCGATTACAAGGAACTGTCCGCGCGCTAAGCGCGCGGCCCGTCTTCGCGGTGGGGCCCTCGTCCCGGAAGGGGCGGGGGCTTTTTTGTTGGGTGGCGGTGTTTCGCGCCTGGCCCCTGCGACTCGTCATTCCCGCGGGGGTGGGAAGCTTTGCTGTCATCCCGAGCGGAGCGAAGGATCTGGTGCCATTCCTCGCACCTTTTGACTCGTCATTCCGGCGAAAGCCGGAATCCAGGGGGTCACGCGCTGCACTGCCTTCGCGAAATGAAGCCGTGGGTTTTCGCCTGCAGGCGAGTTACTGTTTGGCAGCAGCGCCAAAAAGTAACCAAAAAGCGCCGCCTCCCGGGAACTGCGCCCCTCATCGCAAAAGCAGAAGCGCGATGACCCGCCTGTAGGCGGAAATCCACGACTTCATAAAGGAAGGCAGACGCGGCGCGTGATGCCCTGGATTCCGGCTTTCGCCGGAATGACGAGATTGAAGTGATTGGCCCATCCCCTCGACACAACATCACTGCGCGGCGTCACTCGGGGCGAACAGACTTTGGGTGAAAGTGGAGGGAACCCCATCCCCTTACCCTGATCCAAAAAACTCGCCCTGCTAAAAGCAGGGCGAGTGGCACACCGGACCGCGAAGCACCCTTACTGCAGGTGCGCTTCCAGGAACCACAGGCTCTTGTCGAGCCCGCGCGATACGCCGGTGAACAGGTCCGAGGTGTCGGCGTCGCCGAGGCTGGCGGCGGTCTCGATCGCCTTGCGGGTGCTGGAGGCCAGCGCCGCGTAGCGCTCGACCAGGGCCTCGACCGCGGCCTTGCCGTGCAGGCCTTCCAGCGGGAACTCCGGCAGCCGCGACACCTTGCCCGCCGCGCGGGCGGTGCCGACGGCAACCCCACCCAGGGCGGTGGCGCGCTCGGCGATGTCGTCGACGTAGTCCTCGGTTTCCTCGGCCAGCTTGTCGAACAGCTCGTGCAGGGCGATGAAGTGCATGCCCTTCACGTTCCAGTGCGCCTGCTTGATCTGGCTGAACAGGTCGAAGGTATCGGCCAGCTGCTGGTTGAGCAAGGCGATGATCTTGTCGCGGGTCGCGGCCGGGATGTCGATCTTGGTGGAATAGGCGGACATGAGGCTCTCTCCTTGATTGGCGCCCTTACTGTAGTGGCGCGCCGGAGATTATGAAAATGAAATCTTCGGCGCCGAACGATTGGTGAAAACTATCACCTTGCGGCCTTCGCCGCCAGTTTCTGCTTACGGTAGTAGCTGAAGATGTCGTTGAGGTTGCGCTTGGGCTTCCAGCCGAAGGTCTCGCGGAACAACTTGCCCTCGAGGATCACCGGGTACTTGAAGTAGTTGATCAGGTACGGCGGGAAGAAGGCGTTCCAGTTCAGCGCGCCGCTGATGGTCCGGGGCAGCATCGGCGGGATCGAGGGGATCGGCAGCTTGCGGCAGCCGCATTCGGTCACCGCCTGCTGGTAGGGGCAGTAGTCCTCCGGCGCGACGTTGTAGATGCCCGGCTTGTTGCCCTCGAAGGCCAGGATCATGGCCTCCGCCATGTCCTCCACATGCAGGAACTGCATCATCGGCGAGAAACCCACCAGCACCGGCACCAGCGGCCGCGCCAGCAGGATCGACATGGTGTTGCGCACGCCCGGCCCCAACACGTTGCAGGGCCGCAGGATGGTGATGTTGAGATCCGGGTGCTTCCACAGGTAGACGTTGGCCAGGCTCTCCACTTCCACCGAGTCCACCAGGTCCTGCGTCACCTCGCTGGCCTTGAGCGGCGCCTCCTCGTCGAGCAGGGCCGGGTTGTAGGGCGAGGCGCCGTAGACATAGTAGGTGCTGTGGATGATCACCTGCCGCACGCCGTACTTGCGGCTCAGGTCGAGCAGGCGCTTGGTGCCGAGCACGTTGGCGTTGTAGCGCTGGGTGCGGTCGCGCTCGTGCGCGAACATGCGGCCGATGTGGATCACCGCGTCGACCTTGTGGTCGGCGAAGATGTCCTCGAAGCCGCGCTTGTGCAGCTCCACCAGGTAGCTGGGAATGCCGGCGTCGGTCTCCACCTTGCGGCGGAAGTCGACGGCGATGACGTTGTAGCGGCCGTGCAGGCGGGCGATGACACGCTTGGCCAGCGAGCCGGCGGCGCCGGTGACGAGGACGGTTTTCTTGTTGGCGGTGGCCATGGCGGTCAGTAGATGCTGGTGCGTTCCTGCAGGCCTTTCTCGATCAGCGCGCGCAGCTCGGCCTTCACTTCCTCGACACGCTCGGTGACCTCGGCTTCGTTGGCGCAGCTGGAAAAGTGCATCGGCTTGCCGAAGTTGAGGTAGACCCGCGCCGGCAGCGGCAGCAGGGAGGGCACCACCGGGGCATAGGGAATGCCCAACAGCCTGGCCAGCGGCTTGAGGTTGGCGATGGCCGGCATGGTCTCCTCGCAGCCGACGATGCCCACCGGCACGATCGGCGCCTTGTTGTTCATCGCCAGGTGCATGAAGCCGTTGCCGAAGCGCTGCAGCTGGTAGCGGTGCTTGTACAGCTTGCCGGAACCGCGCACGCCCTCGGGGAAGACGATGATCGCCTCCTCCATTTCCAGCATCTTGGCGCAGTTCACCGGGTCGCCGATCACCCCGCCCAGGGCGTTGAGGTAGTTGCCGAGCCAGGGCACGGTGGGGAAGAAGCGCTCGATCATGGCGCGGGCCAGGCGCGGGCCGTGCGGGTTGGTGGCCGCCGCCACGCCGACCATCACCCCGTCCATCGGCAGCTGGCCGCTGTGGTTGCCGATGATCAGCACCCGGCCCTGCGCCGGGATGTTGTCCAGCCCGTGGGCGGTGACGCGGAAGTATTTCTCGTAGAGCAGCTTGCAGAAGCCGAGCGCGACCTTGAAGCGGTCCTCGTTGTAGCCCCAGGGATCGTAGCCGAAGCTGCCCACGGGCTTGGGGATGCTGGCCACCAGCTGTTCGATTTCCGGCGTCACCAGGTGCGCCAGGGCCCTTTCCTTGAGGTCCAGCTTGCCGAAACTGAGCATTGTTTTTTCCGCTGGCCGGGCTTCAGAACCCCGGCGGTCCGTTCGCCCGGACAAGTTAGACGAAATGGCCCGGACGCGGAAGGCGCCCGGGCGATTTATTTTCTGGCGGAGGCGTCAGCTGTCGGCCGGCGGCGACAGCCGGCCTACCCGGCGGTCACGGCCACGGGGCCGGCGGTGCCGGGCGCCTTGCCCTGGGCCTGTTCGCGCTGGTGCGCCCACAGCCGGGCATAGGCGCCGTCGCGCGCCAGCAGCTCGGCATGGGTGCCGCGCTCGACGATGCGGCCGCGGTCCAGCACCACGATCTCGTCGGCGTCGGTGATGGTCGACAGGCGGTGGGCGATGACCAGGGTGGTGCGGCGCTCCGCCGCCTCGCGCAGGGCGCCGAGGATGGCCTGCTCGGCGGCCGAGTCGAGCGAGGAGGTGGCCTCGTCCAGGATCAGGATCGGCGGGTCCTTGAGCAGGGCGCGGGCGATGGCGATGCGCTGCTTCTCGCCGCCGGAGACCTTGAGGCCGCGCTCGCCGACCAGGGTTTCGTAGCCCTCCGGCAGCTGGGCGATGAAGTGGTCCAGGTGCGCCGCGCGGGCCGCCCGCTCGACCTCGGCGCGGCTGGCGCCGGGGCGCCCGTAGGCGATGTTGTATTCGATCGTGTCGTTGAACAGCACCGTGTCCTGCGGCACCACGCCGATCAGGGCGCGCACGCTGTCCTGGGTCAGGCCGCGCAGGTCCTGGCCGTTGATGCGGATGTGGCCGGCGTCCGGATCGTAGAAGCGGAACAGCAGGCGCGCCAGGGTCGACTTGCCGGCGCCGCTGGCGCCGACCACGGCCAGTTTCCTGCCCTCGGGGATGTCGAAGCTGATGCCGTCGAGGATGCGCCGCGCCGGGGTGTAGCCGAAGCTGACCCGCTCGAAGCTGATGCGCGCGCGCCGCGCCTCGATCGCCGCGGCGCCCGGCGCGTCCCGCACCTTCGACGGCTGGCCGAGCAGGCCGAACATCTTCTGCATGTCGGTCAGCGCGCGGCGGATCTCGCGGTAGACGAAGCCGAGGAAATTGAGCGGCACGAACAGCTGCACCATGTAGGCGTTGACCGCGACGAAATCGCCGACGTTCATGCGCCCGCGCGTCACGTCCACCGCCGCCAGCCACATCATCGCGGTGATGGCGCCGGCCACGATCAGCGACTGGCCGGTGTTGAGGCTGGACAGCGACAGGCGGTTCTGGCCGGCGGCGCGTTCCCAGGCGGCCATGCTGTCGTCGTAACGTTGCGACTCCCAGCGCTCGTTGCCGAAATACTTCACCGTCTCGTAGTTGATCAGGCTGTCGATGGCGCGGCTGTTGGCCCTGGCGTCGAGCGTGTTGGCGCGGCGGACGAACTCGGTGCGCCACTCCGTCACCGCCACCGAAAAGCCGATGTACAGCACCACCGCCACCAGGGCGATGGCGGCGAAGCGGATGTCGTACTGCCGCCACAGGATTGCCGCCACCAGGCCGATTTCCAGCAGGGTCGGGAAGATGTTGAACAGGGTGAAGCGCAGCAGGAAGCTGATGCCGTCGACGCCCTTCTCGATCTCGCGGGCCAGCCCGCCGGTGCGGCGCGACAGGTGGAAGTCCAGGTCGAGCCGGTGCAGGTGGTCGAACACGCGCAGCGCCGCCCGCCGCTGCGCCCGCTCGGCCACCTTGCCGAAAGTGACGTCGCGCAGCTCGCCGAACAGCACGTTGGCGAAGCGCGCCGCGCCATAGGCGAACAGCAGCGCCAGCGGCACGGCCATCACCGCCCCGGCGCCGGGGTGCGCGGTCAGGGCATTGACCAGGTGCTTGAGCAGCTGCGGCAGGTACACGCCGGCCAGCTTGGCGGCGACCAGCAGGCTCATCGCCAGCACCACGCGCCCCGGGAACTCGGTCATGTACGGCCACAGCGTGGCCAGGGTGTCGCGCACCTTCAGCGGCGGCGCCTGCTCGGCGGTGTCCGGGGTGCGGCGGCGGGGGGTATGGGCCAAAGGGAGCGCCGGAGGGAGGAGATGAGTCCCTATTTTGCGCCTTTGGGGGGAAAAACAAGTTGTGGGCAGTTTAGTCGTGGGTGGCCAGTCACAACCCGGCCCGCGCTTTTTGCTCCTGCGGACCGCTCGCCAACCGACCTCACCACTGCTTCACAGCGTCCGGTTTTCTTCCCGCACGATCTTCCACTGCCCGTCCGGCTCGCGCCGCCAGTACTGCTCCTTGCGCGTGGACATGGCGAAGTTGTCGCTCTTGTAGTCCTGGGTGAACTCGGCCAGCACCAGGTTCTGCTCGCCCGGATAGGTGAACAGGTCCAGGTCCTTGAGCTGCACCTGGACGCGCTTCTTGCCCTGGTTGACGCGGCGCTTGTAGGCGGCGAACTGGGCCTTGTTCATGCCGTCGTCGGTGTGGAAGTCGTCGCCGTAGAACGCCAGGTAGGCCTCGGTGTTGAGGGAGGTCCACTTGCCGCGCCAGGCTTCGATGCGCTTGATCATCTCCTCGCGCTGCTTCTCCATCGCATCGGCCGGCAGCCATTCCACCTTGTCGCTCAGCACCACCGGGGTCATGCCGGGGACGATCAGGCTCTTGAGGTCGGCGAGGTCCGAATTGGCCAGCACCACGCAGCCTTCGCTGGCGCGCGGCGGGCGCACGTAGGTGGTGGTGGGCACGCCGTGCAGCCAGATGCCGGAGCCGGTGCGGCCGTGCACGCGGTCCCAGGCGTTGGGATAGTTCAGCGGATAGGCGCCGGCACCGTAGAACGGCGGCAGCTTCACACCGGGGGTAAAGCCGGTGACGCGGTAGATGCCGACCGGGGTGCGCAGGTCGCCGGAGTTCTGCTTGCCATAGCCGTTGCGGGCGATGGAGGCGTAGTAGTCGCGCACCTGGCGCAGCCGGCCGTTCTGGTTCTCCAGCACGTAGACGCGCGAGCGCGGCAGGTCGGCGACGATGGCGTAGCGGTGGTCCGGCGACAGGCGCAGGATCGAGCTGGGCAGGGTGCTGGCGGGCGGGCCGGACTCGGCTTCAGCCAGGCGCGCGCGGTATTCGTCGAGCAGCTCCCTGACGTGCGGATCGCGGTCATCGGCCAGCGGCGAGACCAGGCCGGGCAGGCCGGAGCGCTGGGCCAGCACCTGGCCGTACAGCAGCTGGGCCAGGCGGAAGTTCGGCTCGCGCTGCACCAGCGCCTGCAGCTTCTTCAGCGCGCCGCTGGAGTCGCCGCCGCGCAGCGCGTCGACCGCCTCCAGCAGCTGGTCCTCCGGCTTGGTCAGGTCGGCGGGCAGCGCCGAGCCGGCGAGCGTGGGCAGGGCGAAGCTGAGGACCGCGGCAGCCGTCAGTGCCGCGCAACGAAGCTTGAACCGCAGCGGACGGCCGGCGGGAGATACGGATGCAGGCATCAGCGGCTGATGGTCTCTCGGGTGATCTTCCAGCTGCCGCTGCTGTTGTTCAGCTCGACGGTCTTCTTGACCCGGTCGTTCACCGTATCCGAGGCATAGCCCTGGATGAAGGTGACGCGCGCGCGGTGCGCGTCGATGCGGCTGGCCTGCGGGCTGAGCACCCTGACGCTGATGCGCCCGGGCTTGCCCACGCGCTCGCGCCGCTGGGCTTCCCAGGCGGCGCGGCTGAGGCCGCCGTCCGGCTGGAAATCGGCGGCGTAATACGACAGGTAGCTGTTCACGTCCTTGGCGGCCCAGGCCTGGGCCCAGCCATTGACGGCGGCGGTGGCGCCCTGCAGGTCGGTGTCCGCCGCCGGGGCGGCGGCCGGAGCCGCGGTCGGAGCCGGCGGCGGGGGCGGCGCCACGGCCGCGGCGCTCGCCGCGGGACCGAGCGTCTCGGACTTGGGCGAGCCCGCCGGCAGGCTGGTGGTGCCGGCCGGGGCATAGCCCCCCGGGCCGCTGCCGAGCTGGTTGATCAGCGCCAGCTTGTAGCGCACCGCCTGGTTGCCCTGGTCCAGCTGCAAGGCGCGGTTGTAGGCGGCGCCGGCCAGCGCGGAGTAGATGTCGCCGAGGTTCTCGTGGGCGGTGGCATAGGCCGGATGCGTCGCCAGCGCCGCTTCCAGCGCGTCGCGGGCCTTCTCGTAATCGCCCTTCTGGGCGTAGAGCACGGCCAGGTTGTTGTAGGGCTCGGGCAGCTGCGGATAGTCGCGGGTGAGGTCGGCGAAGGTCTTGATCGCCTCGTCGGTACGGTTCAACTTGACCAGCACCAGGCCGCGGCTGAAGCGCCCTTCGGCGTCCTGCGGCGAGCTGGCCAGGTAGCGGTCGAGACGGTCCAGGGCGCTCTTGTAGTCGCCCTGCGACATCAGGGTCTGGGCTTCCTGCACCGCCGGGGCGGCAGCCAGCGCGGGCAGGGCGGAGCCCGCCGCCAAAAGCATGATGGCCGCGGCGCGGCGTGCATTCCGTTTCACTCGGATCCCTCTTCGCGTTAACGTTTCCACTCGTTCACTTAATATATCAGCAAGTCCCCGGGGCGGCGGCAACGCGCGCCAATCTATGCGCCTCCTGATCGTCAAGACCTCGTCCCTGGGTGACATCGTGCACACCCTGCCCGCCGTCACCGACGCCGCGCGCGCCCTGCCCGGCCTGCGCTGCGACTGGCTGGCGGAGCGCGCCTTCGCCGAAATCCCGGCCTGGCACCCGGCGGTGGAGCGGGTCATCCAGTGCGATCTGCGCGGCTGGCGCCGCAACCTGGGCCGCACCGTGTTCGGCGGCGACTGGTCGCGCTTCCGCGGCGAGCTGCGCCAGACCCGCTACGACCTGGTCATCGATGCGCAGGGCCTGGTGAAGAGCGCGTGGCTGGCGCGCCAGGCGCGCGGCCCCGTGGCGGGGCCGGACCGCGTCTCGGCGCGCGAGCCGCTGGCGGCGGCGCTGTACCGGCGCGGCTATGCCGTGCCCCGCCACGACGCGGCGCACGCGGTGGAGCGCAGCCGCCGCCTGTTCGCCCAGGCGCTCGGCTATGCGTGGAACGACAGCCCGCCGGACGCGGGCCTGGACCGCGCGCGCTTTCCGCGGCCGGAGTCGCCGCTGCCCTATGCCGTGTTCCTGCACGGCACCACCTGGCCGGGCAAGCGCTGGCCGCTGCCGCAGTGGTGCGAGCTGGGCGCCTGGATCGCGGGGCGCGGCCTGCGCGTGGTGCTGCCCTGGGGCAGCGAGGCCGAGCGCTCCGACGCGCAGCGCATCGCCGAGGCCTGCGACGGCCTGGTGCTGCCGCGGCTTGGCCTCACCGGGCTGGCCGGCTGGCTGGCCTGGGCGCGGCTGTGCGTGGGCGTGGACACCGGCCTGGCCCACCTCGCGGCGGCGCTGGGCACGCCGCAGGTCTCGCTGTACGGTCCGACCCTGCCGCAGCTGACCGGCGCGGTCGGCGCCAACCAGGTGTGGCTGACCTCCGGCGAGCACCGGGACATCGACCGCGAGAGGCCGACGACGGTGACGGTGGAGCGGGTGCGGGCGGCGCTGGCGCGCGAGCCGTTCGGGCTATAGGTCCGGCGCGCTTCTCTTCAAAGCGGCGCCGTTGCCGCGGCAGCCGCAACCGCGGGGGCTGCTTTTGAGGCCGCCGCCTCAGCTCTCCGCCGGCCGCTCCCGCCCGATGCCCAGCAGGGCCCGCGTGCGCTGCGCCGCGATCACCTCGGCCAGGCGGCCTTCATTGGCGCTGAGTCCCTGGCGCGGCGCCGGCGCGTGCCACAGGTGCAGCACCGAGGCGGCGAAGCGGCCTTCCTTGCGCAGCACGCCGCTGCGGATCAGGCGCACCGCCAGGTCGGCGTCCTCGTGGCCCCAGCCGACGTAGCTCTCGTCGAAGCCGTCGACGGCGAGGAAGTCGTCGCGCCACACCGCCAGGTTGCAGGTCTTGGCGCCGCGCCATTCGCGCGGCTTGTTCTTGCGCTGCCAGCCGGCCGGCAGGTGGATCATCGGCGCCAGGCGGTTGATGTCGCCGCGCAGGCGCGCGCCGAGCCAGCCGCCCAGCGGCCGCGCCGTCCAGTCGGCCACCGCCCGCGGCGAATCGACCAGCCCGGCGGTGAAGCTCTCCGACAGCAGCGCGCGGTTGCCGGCGACGAACCAGCCCGGCTCCGCCAGCGCGCGGTGCGCGGCGAGGAAGTCCGGCCGCGCCAGGCAGTCGCCGTCGAGGAAGATCAGGTAGTCGCCGCGGCTGCGCTGCACCGCGCGGTTGCGCGACTCGGCGGCGCGGAAGCCGCGGTGCTCCTGCCAGGAATGCTGCACCGGCACGCGCGCGGTCCGGGCGAAGGCCGCGACGGTCGCGGCGGTGGCGGGGCCGGAGCCGTCGTCGGCGACGATGATCTCGAAGTCGCGGTCGTCGAGCCGGTCCAGGCATTCGAGCACCCGCGCCAGCGCCTGCGGCCACTCGTAGGTGGTGACGATGATGGAGATCATGCAGCGGGTAGCCATGTCGATGCGGCCTGCGTCAGTGCCGTGCTGCCCGGCCATTGTAGTAGCCCAGGTCCGGGTCGGTCAGCAGCCGCTCCATATGGGGGCCGCGCTTGAGCCAGGTGGCCTGCTGCAGGGTTTCCTTCTTGCCGGGGATGCCGTAGTGCGAGGCCGGGTCGGGCAGGCGGCCCGGATCGGGGTCGGGGATGGTGGTGGGCCAATGCTGGCCATACAGGGTCAGTGCCCGGCACAGCCAGCGGTGATCGGGCCGCAGCGGCTCGCTCTCCGGTATGCCGACGATCGCCGCCGTGCCGAACCGCCGCACCACGCTCTTGTAAAGCACGTTCTCCAGGATGTAGCCGCTGGACGGATCGAGCTGCTCCAGCAGCTCCATCGTTTGCGGCCGGTTCTTGACGATGAAGAACTGGGTCGACAGCGTGTCGCGCTCGCGCAGGCCGAACTGGATGCCGCGCGGCCGCAGCCACAGCGCCAGCCGGTACTTCGCGGCGCTGATCAGGCTGCGCTCCTGCCGCCAGCGCCACTGCCACAGCCGCAGCTTGTCCACGTTCCACGACGAGGCGGCGATCATCGCAGCGGGATCGCGTTCCAGCAGCCCGATGTACTTGAGCAGGACCTGATGGTCGAGCACCCAGGTGTCGCCCTCGAGGTGCACCAGGTAGTCCGGATTCCAGCGATCGACCGCGCGCCGGAACGATTGCAGCAGCAGGTTGAGCGCGCCCTCGGTCAGCGGCTTCGGCTCGCAGCGGACCAGCTCGTCCTCCAGGTACTGTTCGTAGCCGGAGCCGGAGCAGGCGTGGACGATCTTCCATTCGCCGGGATAGTTGTAGCGGATGATCTCCATGCCGATGCGCGCGCAGTCCAGGCGCTGGTGCGTGGTGAGGCAGATGGCGATGGTCGGGCGTCGCGGACTCGCGGCGGCGGCGGAAGATGTCACTTCTAGCGAAGTCCCTGTGGGCGCGATGTCGCTAGAATGATACATCCCCGCGACGCGGCCGCACGACTTGAAAATCCTGTTCTTCTCCCACGACGGCAAGCTCGGCGACGCGGTGGTCAACACCGCCTTCGTCGACGGCGTGAAGCAGCTCGACCCCGGCGCGGAGCTGCATGCCCTGGTGTCCGACGTCACCGAGAATTTCTGGCAGATGGACCGGCGCGTCGCCCGCGTCTGGCGCTACAAGAACCCGCCGCTGGGCGAGGCGCTGCGCACCTCGCTGGCGCTGCGCCGCGAGCGCTTCGACTATGTCGTGACCTGGAAGGAGCGCTTCAGCAGCGAGAAGACCAGGCTGATGCTGTGGCTGGCGGCGCCGACGCGCGGCACCCTCTACGAGGAAGGGCGGCTGCCCGGCCGCACCGCGCATGCCATCCGCAAGAGCAGCGAGTCGCTGCGCCTGATCTACGGCGCGCGGGTCGACGGCATCAAGGTCCGCTACCGCCTCGGCCTGGACCTCGATCCGCCGTCGAGCTTCGACGCCGAACTGCCGCCGCAGCGCCCCGCGATCCTGTTCAACATGTTCTCGGCCGAGCCGCCCAAGACCATCGATGTCGAGCACGGCGCGCGGGTGCTGGCCGGCCTGGCGGCGCTGGCGCCGCAGGCGAGCCTGTGCCTGAGCTGCACCGACGCCACCGAGGATGCGGCGCGGCGCGCCATCGCCGCGTCCGGCACGGCGGGCAAGACGGTGAACACGGAAAAGAACCTGCGGCGCCTGATTTCGCTGTGCGCGCGCGCCAGCCTGGTCGTCAGCACCGACACATCCCTGATCCACATCGCCTCGGCGCTGGACCGGCCGGTCCTCGGCATCTATTTCAACGACCCGGTGAAGTCGGTGGAGTGGGCGCCGCTGGCGACGCACTGCGCCGCGGTGATTTCGCGCAACCGCGATACCGTCAACGGCTTTTCGCTGGACGAGGTGCTGGAGAAGGCGCGGGGCCTGCTGGCGCAGGTTCCCGGCGTCGCCTGATGCGTGGGGCGGTTCTCCGCTAGGAGCCCAGCCGCCCGCTGAGCCGCGCCAGCTTGAGGTACTTGTAGTACGCGCCTTCGGCGTTCGACACCGCCAGCACGAAGCCGAGGCGGCCGTCGAGGAAGCCGGCGCGCAGGATATAGGTGCGCAGGAAGGCGAACAGGCCGTGCAGCACCGCCGAGCCCAGGCCGGCGCTGCGGCCGCGCTGCGCCAGGCCCTCGGCGGCGTAGGTCGAGTACGCGTCCATCTTGGCGACGACCTGCTCCAGGGTGCGGAACGAATAATGCACCAGATGATTCCGCAGGCGGCCGGTGCGGCCCTGCACCACCAGGGCCTCGTGCACCCGCGCCTCGGTGAAGCGCGCCGCGCCGCGGCGGAACAGCCGGGTGACATGGTCCGGCCACCAGCCGCCGTGGCGCATCGGCTGCCCCAGGTAGCTGGACAGGCGCGGCATGTCGTAGGCCTCGGCGTCGGGGGCGCGCAGCACCTGCTCGATCTCGGCGCGCAGCTCCGGCGTGACCCGCTCGTCGGCGTCGAGCGACAGCAGCCAGTCGCCGCCGGCCAGGTCGAGCGCGCGGTTCTTCTGCGGGCCGAAGCCGGGCCAGTCGGGGCTGATCTCGACCCTGGCGCCATGGCGCCGGCAGATCGCCACCGTCTCGTCGCTGCTGCCGGAATCCAGCACCACGATCTCGTCGGCCCAGGCCACGGACTCGAGGCAGGCGGCGATGTTGTGCGCCTCGTTGCGGGTGATCAGGACGACGGACAGGCGGGGCATGCCGCAGCATAGCAGCGACGGCGCGTGGAATAATACGGCGCAGATTCCTTCCGGGGGCGGGCTCCGCCGCGACCATGCACAGCAGCGAAACCGCCTTGACCATGCCGCCGCGTCCCGGCCTGCGCTACCGCCGCGCCACGCCGGACTTCGCGCGGCGCACCGCCAGCGCGCGCAAGGTGCTGGTGCTGCTGTGGGGCGGCCTCGGCGACATCGTGCACAGCTTCCCGGCGCTGTGGTCGATCCGCCAGGCCTACCCGCAGGCGCAGCTCGACGTGCTCAGCCCCGGCGCCGCCATCGGCCTGCTCGGCCTGCTGCCCTGGATCGACCACCGCATCGCCTACGCCAGCCGCAAGTCCGGCCTGACCATGAGCGAGCTGCGGCTGATCCTGCGGCTGCGCCGCAGCGGCTACGACGTCTCGATCAACCTGCCCGGCACCAACCACGGCTGCGTGCTGGCCTGGGCCGCCGGCGTGCGCCAGCGCATCGGGCGCCGTCCCTACTGGGACAAGAAGGCCGGCTGGCGCCTGCTGCAGCACGAGGCGATGGATTTCCGCTACGACCACGAGCCGATGTACCGGCAGTGGCTCGGCTGCCTGGCCCAGGCCGGCTTCGCCGGCGAGGCGGGGTTCCACGTCGAGCTGCCGCCGCAGGCACTGGACGGCACCGGCATCGCCGCGGCGGACCGCGGCAGCTATATCCACGTCAGCCCCAACACCACCGACGACAGCCGCCAGCTGCCGGTGGAACAGCTGGCCGCGCTGCTGGAGCAGCTGCACGCGCGACTGCCGCAGTACCGCCTGGTGCTGAGCGGCATGGGCAACGAGCGCGAGCGCGCGCGCATGGACGACATCCTCGGCCGGCTCGGCTTCCGGCCCTGGCTCGTCCACACCGGCACGCTCGACGTGGTGCAGCTCAGCGCGGTGATCGGCGGCGCCGCGCTGCACCTGTCCGGCGACACCGGGCCGCTGCACCTGGCCTGGATGATGGGCACGCCCTCGGTCAGCTGGTTCCTGGTCAAGCACGACAACCGCGAATACATGCCGCCGCCGCCGCACCGCGTGCTGCTCGGCCACAACAGCGGCCTCACCGACATCGCGGCCGAGGCGCTGTGCCAGGCGGCGCTGGAGCTGCTCGCCGCCGCGCCGGCCCGCGCCTGATGGCTGCGCCGCAGGCCGCCGGCCCGGCGGCGGTCTACATCTCGGGCAACATCGGCGACTCGGTGCTGCACCTGGGCTTCATGCGCGCGCTGTCGCAGCACCTCGGCCGGCCCCTGATCCTGATCAACCCGCTGCCGCAGGCGGTGAACCGCCTGTTCGAGGCCCAGCCCTACATCGAGCGGGTGGTGTCGGTCCGCGACATCGAGCAGGACGGCGACAAGCGCAGCCGCGGGCGGCGCATGCAGTCGCTGCTGCACGGGCTGGGCCTGGAATCGCTGTTCTTCTTCAACTTCAAGACCTACGCCGCGCTGGCCGCCTGGCGCGCGCGCGTGCCGCAACGCATCGGCTTCGCGCGCCGCCACCAGTTCTACAACGGCTGGCTGTTCACCCGCAGCGTGCTGGTGCAGAAGCGCGGCGTCACCCATCCCGACACGCACGTCTGGCTGCCGCAGCTGTTCGCCCGCCATGGCTATCCGGCCGCGGCCCTCTATCCCTCGCTGTTCGACGGCGCCGAGGCGCGGGCGCGGGCGCGCGAGCTGGCCCAGGGCCATCCGCGCCTGATCGCGCTGGGGCTGGGCGCCTCGGTGCCGGCGCGCCGCTATTCCGCCGCGCGCTGCGCCGAGCTGATCGGCCACCTCGCCGCGCGCGACCCGGGATATTCCTTCCTCCTGTTCGGCGCCGCGGATGTGGCGGAGCTGGCCGCCGGCATCCGCCGGCTCTGCGCCGCCCCGGTGCGCCTGCTCGACATCACCGCCCTGGATCTGGACCTGCGCGTCGGCAGCGCCCTGATGGCGCTCTGCCAGGGCTGCGTCAGCAACGACAGCCTCGCCCTGCACCTGGCGGTGGCGCACCAGCTGCCGACCATCGGCCTGTTCGGCATCTCGCCGCCGATGCGCTACGTGCCCTGGCTGGAACCGCTGCAGGCCGACGGCCCCGGCGGCATGGATGGCATCGCGCCGGCGCGCGTGGGGCAGGCGTTGCTGGATCAGATGCGCCGCTATCCGCGTCCGGCCTGAATCAGCGGGGCTGGATCTGCTGGTACAGCTCGGCGAACCGCCGCGCCTGGCCGGCGCGGGTGTAGTCGTTGGCGATCAGCCATTGGCGCGCGGCGGCGCCGCTGCGTTCGCGCAGTTCGCGGTCGGCGGCGTAGAGGCGCATCGCCGCGTGCAGCTCGTCGACGCTGCGCGGCGCCACCAGGCGGCCGTGGTCCGGCTCGACGAAGGTTTCGGGGATGCCGCCCAGGCGCGAGGCGATCACCGGATGCGCCGCCGCCATGCCCTCCCAGATCACCAGGCCGAGCGCCTCGGTGCCCACCGCCGGGTGCACCAGCACGTCGATCATCGCCGTGACGCGCTCGACCTCGTCGGTGAAGCCGACGCAGAGGATCGACTGCTCCAGTCCCAGCTCGGCGATGCGCCGCTGCAGCACCGGGATCAGGTCGCCCTCGCCGACCAGCAGCAGCTTCACCTGCGGGAATTCGCGGATCAGCCGCGCCCCGGCTTCGACGAATTCGCGCTGGCCCTTGCCGTCGGGCAGGCCGGCGCCGCCGATCACCGCGTAGAGCACCTGGCTCTCGTTCCAGCCGTGCGCGGCGCGCGCGCTGGCCCGCAGCGCCGCGTCGGGACGGAAGCGCCGCAGGTCGATGCCGGAATAGACCAGGTGCAGGCGCGACAGGTCGCCCTTCAGCTCGCGCCGCATGTTCTGCTCCACCGCCTTGGACACCGCGGTGACGTGCCCCAGCCACAGCAGCCAGCGCGCGCTGGTCGAGCTCAGCGGCGTGATCAGGTGGCGGGTCAGCACCGCCTGCGGCTTGTTGGCGGCGAGCCGGGCGCCGAGCCCGGTGGTCCAGTAGTCGCGGCCGTGGTGGCCGTGCAGCACCTGCGCGTCGAAGCGCTCCGCCAGGCGCCGCAGGCGCAGGCCCCAGTGCAGCTTGCCGCCTTCGATGAACTCGATGCGCAGGCCCGGCACCGCCTGCGCGCGCGGCACCCAGCGGCCGTCGGGGTTGACCGCCAGCATCACCTCGTGGCCCTGTTCGATCAGGCCGCCGCACAGCTCCAGCGTCTGCGTGTCGACGCCGCCGCCGTGGAAATGGGAATTGACCTGGATGATGCGCATGGACGCGGAGTGTATCGCCTAGCGCGCGTAAGGGTCGCGGCGTCCCGGCGGCCCGTCCTTGAAGCGGCGGTGCACCCAGAAGTACTGCTCCGGCACCTCGCGGATGGCGTCCTCCAGCAGCCGGTTGACGCGCGCCGCGTCGGCGCTGTCGTCGCCGCAGGGGAAATGGTCCAGCGCCGGCCCGAACACCACGCGATAGCGGCCGCCGTGGCGCTGCGGGAAGTACGGCACCACCTTCGCCCGGCCCATTTCGGCCAGGCGCGAGGTCGCGGTCAGGGTCAGCACCGGCTCGCCGAAGAACGGCACGAAGGTGGCGTTGGCCGCCTCGATGGTCTGGTCCGGGCCGTACCAGACACGGCCGCCGCGCCGCAGCAGTTTCACGATCCGCTTCAGGTCCTCTTTCGGCACCATCGGCAGGCCCAGCCGCGCCTCGCGCAGGCGGCACATCCAGTAGTCGGCGAACGCGTTGTCGGCGCGCCGGTACATGCCGTGGAAGGGAAAGCCGGCCAGGTGCACCAGGCGGCAGCCCAGCTCCATGGTGGTGAAGTGCCCGGTCAGCAGCAGCACGCCGCTGCCGTCGGCCTGCGCCGCGCGCAGGTGCTCGGCGCCGACGAACTCGACCGAGCGCCGCAAGCGGGCGTCCGAGGCGAACCAGGCCAGCGGGATCTCGAGGAAGCCGGCGCCCAGCGCGCGGAAATGCGCGCGCGCCAGGCGCCGCCGCGCCTTCTCGTCCAGCTCCGGGAAGCACAGGCGCAGATTGATCCGCACGATGCGGCGCCGGCTCGGCACCAGCAGGTGGAACAGCTCGCCGAGGGCGGCGCCGATGCCGCGCAGCAGCGGCATCGGCAGGAAGGCCAGCAGCCACAGCAGGCCCAAACCGATCCAGGCCGGCCAGTAGCGGACCCGCAGCAGCGCGCGCGGCAGCGGGGCGGGGTTCAATTCGGGCATCCGTGCATTTTACCCGTTGCGGCGAAACCTCTAGGCTTTGCGCGATGCGCGCGCTCTACGTCCTGCTGCTGCACCTGATCACGCCCCTGGTGCTGCTGCGCCTGCTGTGGAAGAGCCGCCTGCAGCCCGAGTACCGCCAGCGCATCGGCGAGCGCTTCGGCCGGGTGCCGCCCGCGCCCGGTGGGGTGGCGGTATGGGTCCATGCGGTGTCGGTCGGCGAGAGCCTGGCGGCGCTGCCGCTGATCGAGGCCCTGATCAGGCAGCACGGCGAAGGCCGCGTCTGGGTCACCACCACCACGCCGACCGGCTCGGCGCGGGTCAGCGCCGCGCTGGGCGGGCGCGTGCGCCACAGCTACGCGCCTTACGACCTGCCCGGCGCGGTGGCGCGTTTCCTGGACCGCGCGCGGCCGCGCCAGGTCGTGATCATGGAAACCGAGCTGTGGCCGACGCTGTTCCGCGCCGTGCGCCGCCGCGGCCTGCCGCTGTTCGTGGTCAACGCGCGCCTGTCGCCCCGCTCGTTCCGCGGCTACGGCCGCCTGCGCCGCTCCATCGGCGGCGTGCTGGCGGACTGCACCGAGGTGGCGGCGCAGAGCGAGGCCGATGCGCAGCGCTTCCGCCAGCTGGGCGCGCCGCGGGTCAGCGTGATGGGCAACATCAAGTTCGACATGAGCGTGCCGGAGGAGCAGCTGCAGCGCGGCCGCGGCTTCCGCCAGCAGCTCGGCGCGGCGCGCCCGGTATGGATCGCCGCGAGCACCCATGAAGGCGAGGAGCAGGCCGCGCTGGAGGCGCACGGCGAGCTGCTGCGCCGCCTGCCGGGCTGCGCACTGATCCTGGTGCCGCGCCATCCGCAGCGCTTCGACGAGGTGGCCAGGCTGATCGGGCGCAGCGGCCTGCGTGCGGCGCGGCGCAGCGCCGGCGCGCCGGACGCGCAGGCCCAGGTGCTGCTCGGCGACAGCATGGGCGAGATGTATGCCTACTTCGCCGCGGCCGACGTCGCCTTCGTCGGCGGCAGCCTGGCGCCGGTGGGAGGCCACAACGTGCTGGAGCCCGCGGCGCTGGGCCTGCCGGTGCTGTTCGGCCCCCACATGCACAACTTCGTCGCGGCGCGCGAGCTGCTGCTGCAGCACGAAGCGGCGGAGGAAATCGCGACCGCCGGGCTGGCGCCGGCGCTGCTGCGGCTGCTGGACGACCCGGTGCGGCGCGACCGCATGGGCGCCGCCGGCAGGGCCGCGGTCGAAGCCAATCGCGGCGCCCTGCAGCGCGTGCTGGCGCTGCTCGAACGCAACCGCTGAGCCCGGTCTACTTGCCGGCCTACTTGGTCTCGGCCGCCGCCGCCGGGGCCATCGGCGCCGGCGCGCGCGAACGGCTGCGCCACAAGCCGTCGGCGGCATAGATCGCCAGGGCCGCCCAGATCAGGCCGAAGCCGACGGCCTGGGTGGGGGTGAAGCTCTCGCCGAACAGGAACACGCCGGTCAGCAGCTGCAGCGTCGGCCCCACGTACTGGATGATGCCGACCAGCGAATAGGGGATGCGGCGCGCGCCGTAGGCGAACCAGATCAGCGGGATCGCGGTCATCGCGCCGCCGGCGACCAGCATCAGGTTCTGCGCCGCCGGCAGATGGCCGAAGGCGCCCGCGCCGGCCTGATGGGTCCACAGCAGGTAGGCCAGCGCCGGCAGGAACAGGAACACGCTCTCCACGCCGAGGCCCGGGATCGCCTCGACCGCCGCGATCTTGCGGATCAGGCCGTAGCTGCCGAAGGACAGGGCCAGGGCCAGCGCGATCCACGGCAGCGCGCCGAGCTGCCAGGTCAGCCAGGCCACGCCGGCGGCGGCGCAGGCCACGGCCAGGCGCTGCGCCGTGTTGAGCTTTTCGTGGAGCACCACCACGCCGAGCAGCACGTTGACCAGGGGGTTGATGAAATAGCCGAGGCTCGATTCGACCACGTGGCCGTTGTTCACGGCCCAGATGTAGAGGCCCCAGTTGAGGCTGATCAGGATGCTGCTGCAGGCCAGCATCAGCGGCGCGCGCGGCTGGCGCAGGGCCTGGAGCAGCCAGCCGGTGCCGTTGCGCAGCAGCAGCCAGCCGCCGACGAAAGCCCCGCACCAGACCACGCGGTGGGCGACGATCTGCAGCGCCGGGACCTCGCGCAGCTGATGCCAGTAGAGGGGAAACAGGCCCCAGATGACGAAGGCGCCGAATACCGCCCAGAAGCCCTGGTAGAAGCTGCGATTCATGACCGCATCCGTGCCGGCTGCGCCGGCGCGAAAAGAGGGGGCGCATCATAGCGCAAAGGTTCCCGGCGGCCGGTGTACAGCTGGGCCGGTACGGGGCCGTCACAGTTGGGCCGCGCCGCGGCTTCCGGGAGCGGACGGGGCGGCGGCGGACCCGGATTCGTTGTCCGCACCGCCGTTCGCGGGTATCCTTGCGCGGCCATTCCCGCACGCGCCCGTAGCTCAGCTGGATAGAGTACTGCCCTCCGAAGGCAGGGGTCACTGGTTCGAATCCAGTCGGGCGCACCAGTTTCCCCTTCTCTTTCAGTAGCTAACGAAGCTGCTCCGAAACTGAAGATTCGGTTCAAATCGCGCTGAGACCTAATTGAGACCAATCTGAGTCCAGCGCCCGGTCAGGAATTCTGGTCTACGTTTGATTTTGACCTTTTCCTCCACAGCCGTTCGTAAGCTTTCGTTCTCGCATCGGCCCGTATGTAGCTCCCCTTGATCGCAGCTTGGCCCGGAGGGTAGTCACGGGTTGTTCCGGAGAACGCACCAAGGTTGTGCCGAAGGGACGGCGTCGCGCACTAGATACCAAGGCCCCAAATGCGAAAAAGCTCAGAGGGATCAAACCTATCGGCCTCGTTTGGCCAGACCTGCGAGTTCGTCTACAAGGCGGTCTTTGGCGATCCGCTCGAACTCACGCGATAAGAGCGTGACGACCACCTCCGACTTGGATCGGCCGTAGAAGCCGACGCCAACCAGTTTCTCAATAGCGTCGTCCACCTGGGTGGGCAGGGTGAGCTGCACCAAGCGGGTGTTGTCGGAGGTTGGCTTGCGTCCGGCCATATGCCCTGATGTCCTGGTCATTGCATCTCGAATTTTATAGTATTAAATTCGACATCATGTCCACTGCCGTGCAATTGAACCGGCGCGCAGAGCGCCCCGGCTTCTCGTCGGAAGACGAGATGGTGGACAGTTTCGCGGATCATCTGGCACACGCTCATACCCCCTGGGGAGCCGTCGAATTTACCCGGGAGTGGGACTATCGAAACGGGGTCACAGACGTCCTGGCACGCGATTCTGAGGGGCGGCTGATCGCCTTTGAAGCCAAGCTTTCAGATTGGCGCAGGGCTGCCCATCAGGCGTACAGAAATACCGTCTTTGCCGGGGTTGCCTACGTGGTGATGCCGGCCGGCAAGGCCGCGGCCGCGGCCAAACATCTCCCGGTATTCGAGGCGTACGGTGTCGGGCTCTGCAGCTTCGATGGAAAGCGCGTAAGAATACTGATCGAAGCAAAGCCCTCTAAGCCCCTGATTCCATGGCTGCGGGCGAGCGCAGAAGAGTTTTTCGATCGAGGCCCTCGTGACCACAGTGGCGGACTGGGGAAAGGTCGTTCCGGAGGTTTGTTCGAGACTGAGGGTCACGCTTCAGCGTGATCTCGGCTCCGGGGCACACAAGCGCGCATTTCTCGTCGCCGCTGCTGGTGGTGGTAATCTCGCCCTCAAGATCGCTCCCGTCACTAGCGCCATGGAGGCACGCCTAGCCCGCGAGGCCACTGCTCTACTGCAGTGCCAGCATGCCGGGATCGCAACGCTCCATCACGTCGAGCGCCAAGAGATCGATGGTTTCAGCTACACGGTCATGCTCGAGGAATTCCTTCCCGGCGGCACGTTAGAGGAGTTCAAAGCCGCAAAACCCTGCGAGACAGCCACGGTTAAACAGATTGGCTGCAGGCTCGCGGACGCCCTCGGACACTTGAAGCAGCGCTGTTTGGTACACCGCGACGTCAAGCCTGCAAACATCCTGTTCCGCACGCCGGCCGAGCCGGTGCTCTCGGACTTCGGCATCGTCCGCATCTTGGGTGAGCCCTCGCTAACTCATGATTTCATGATGCAGGGGCCTGGCACCCCGTACTACGCCGCACCCGAACAGCTGCACAACCAAAAGGCCCTCATAGACTGGCGCACCGACCAATTCTGTCTGGGCATTGTTCTGGCGGAATGGGTGCTTGGTCACCATCCGTTTGCTCCGAGCGATGGTTCCCAGCAGGGGGCGGTGTTGGCGGTGGCGGAACGCAAGCCCCTGACCGACGAGGTTAAGAAGATGCTGGAGGAGCGCGGGCTGACCCCGCTGGTAAGGGCTCTCTCGCCATGGCCTGTGGAGCGTTATCGCCAGCCGGCTGAGTTCATTGAGGCGCTGAAGTAGGAGGCTGCAATGCCGGCATACCACCAGATGGGGCATGATTCCTGGAACCTCGTTGCTGAGGCGGCGTTGGAGGGTTACGCGGGCCTGATACTCAGCCCGGTCAATGACGGACCCGGCGACGTGCAGGCCAGGCTTGGCGGTCTGAGAATTCCCGGTTCGCTGGAGATGGTCCTCGATCCGCAACTTTACAAGCCGAGTAGTGATCGAGGGGCGCTGGCCTCCTGGCCGCACTTCGATGCTGACGTCGATACCGTGGAGCTGGGCGACAACCGGTGGTGGGACGAGCGTGGCAAGGCCTTGTGCGAGTGCGCCACTACCATTGGAGTGGAAGCGATTTGCTCCCCGGCGATGCTGCCCAAAGTCTTTGACGACGACTACTACCAGTTTTCCGCGGATGTCGCTGCTCGCCTCCAGCCCTTGGCCAGTGCAAAGAAGCTGGATTTGCTGGTTACGGCGATCGTCCATCTCCCGGATTTGACAAAGCAGGGTCGTGCCGAAGCGATCGCCAGTATTTTGACCTCAGTGGATGTTTCCCGCGTCTACCTCGTCTTCTACGACGATCTGTATCCGCGTGACCAGCGGACCGATTTCCAGATGCTGGCCAATGCCGGTCGACTGATTCGCCTGCTCCAACAGGCGGGCTCACGTGTACTGACAGCATTCAGCGGCTTCGACATGATCCTGTGGAAGGCTGCCGGATCGGCCGATGTGGCAAGTGGCAAATTCTTCAACCTTCGACGCTTCGTTCCGGGACGATGGGATGATCCCGAGGAGGGTGGCCGGGTCGTCCCCTATTGGACTGACGGCGGCTTCGTCACCTGGCTGAGGGAAGACGACCTCAGACTCCTAGATATGCACGGTTTGGTCGACCGCACATGCGCCGCCACCAACCCTTATGCAGCGGAAATCCTCCGGATCATTGACTCAGGAAAGAAGGATGCTTGGGTTGCGCTCGGGTGGCGTCAGTACCTGAGGTGGTTCAAGGACACTGAGAGGCAAATCGCCGCCAGCCCTTCGGCAGCAACGGCCATGTTGACGCATGCCAACACCCTTTGGGCCAAGGTTGAAGAAGCGAAGCTCCTGATGTACGACCGCCGGAATACGGGCGAGTGGATCAGGCCCTGGCTGAACGCCGTCAGCCTGATGAGCAAGTAGCGGCACTACCGACCTTCGCGCAGCACTTGGCGGAATATTGGCGATGTGCTACTTTCAAGGCAGGAGTCGTACGCCCTGGTTGAAAGCGGCCAAAAAGACGACGCAGCTCTAGTTTCGACTACACGTCCGTTGGCAATCCCATACGCTGGCACAAGTAGTCTTTAAACGCTCTCGGCTACTGACCAAAGTCCAGCATTTGATGGAGATTGCGTCATGCAAACCGACGTTTCCAAGAGCTGTTCGGATTTTTTACGTTCTCATGTTGCGTCTAGCATCGGCGTTAAGCTCAAGGCGAGTCACGCCCACGAGCTGGTTGCTGCCTATTTTGGCTACAAGAGTCGCGCGGCCTTACTGGACGAGAAGAACTACCCCCTATCCCACCTGGATGAGGTGGTGGTGCTGGTTCCCGACGTACGCCTCATCGAACAACGGCGCGGTTGCCTCGATGGGCTTACCCCGCTGCTGCCCTCGTCGTTGCAAATCGCGTCCTTGGTAGGTGATTTTCTGAAGCAGCAGGGCCATTTTTCCGGAAAAGTATGGCTCTACGAGTCCCTAGAAAGCTACGTGATGGAAGAACTGTTACGGGAAGAAGATAGCCTGATACAGGACGAGCTGTCGGGCGTTATGGCTGAAACCAATGCCTACTTCGACGAAGCGTACTACGAGTCGGCTGAGGTCACTGACGAGGCCGAGCTCGTGCGGTTGGAAATCACCGGGCAGTACAACGGAGACTCTGATCCGGAGCGACCTTTCTGCGGCGATAAGATCGACATGATCGTTACCGTTGAACTTTACCGGGTCGCCGGCCGCGTCGGATTCTCGGAGCCCAACATCTCGGTCAGCGGCGGAGTAAACGATGACTGGGTGGACCCCGAACTCAAATTCGAGAATGGTGTGCAGGAGGCTTGAACATTTTCGATGCTGCTGCGGCTGGCGGAGAACCGGCCAACCGCCGTGGTGCGCGGTGGAGACGATCAAAACAATCGGATGGTGAGAAATGAAGCCTGCCGAACATCTATTGGGGCTTACCGTTGGCAGCGGCTGGACGGTCATAGACAAACTGGTAAAAAAGCCCGGAGAATCCGGCGGCCATTTTTCGACCGGTTATATTGTTGAAGCTGCCGATGGAAAAAAGGCGTTTCTCAAGGCGATCGACTTCAGTGTGCCGCCGGGACACCCCGACCCGGCCCGCTTCCTTCAGGAACTGACGGAGGCGTTCAACTTCGAGCGCGACATCCTTCAGCAGTGTAAGGACGACCGGCTGCGTCGTGTAGTGGTCGCCATCGAGGATGGACGAGTAGACGTGCCGGCCCCCCATGCCGGTCTAGTCCAGTTTCTGATTTTTGAACTGGCGGAGGGAACGCTTCATCATCGCAGCAGGTTCGCAATTGCATTTCAGCATGCGTGGTCGTTCCGCGTGGCTCACCACGTCGCCACGGGGCTGTGGCAGGTCCACAAGCAGAACATCGCCCATCAGGACCTCAAGTTCAGCAACGTCCTAGTGTTCAATGGAACCGGCTCGAAGATTGGCGACTTTGGCCGTGCGTCTCTGTTCGGCAAGCCGCCGATGCGGCACGACGCGCTCATGGTGGCGGGCGATCGCACCTATGCTCCGCCTGAACAGCTCTACGGGCACGTCCACTCGGACTGGCGCACTCGCCGGTTTGGATGTGATATGTATTTGCTAGGCAGCTTGCTGTTCCAGATGTTTACCAACGTTCCCATGACCGGCCAGTGGCTATCGCATCTCCATCGGACCCATCATCCAGGCATGGGCGGCTGGGGCGGCACGTATGTCCAGGTATTGCCGTACGTCAGAGACGCGATGGACCGTGCGATCGTAGATGCACAAGCAACGGTGCCGGAGCCGTACCGTGATGAATTCTTCCGCATGGTTCGGGAGCTTTGTGAGCCCGAGCTAGAGAAGCGTGGGCATCCACGGGGCATGCACAGCCCCGCCAACCAGTATTCGATGGAGCGCTACATTAGCAGTTTCAACCTACTGGCTTACAAGGCTGAGGTAGCCATGCGAGTGGCAGCGAAATCACCTTGAGCACCGGAACGCGGGACGTCCCGCGGCGCCTGGTCCCCCGCTGGCGTTCCAAAAGGGACAGCGCCAGCTCAGGCGAGCTCACCACCAACCCGCGGGCACCCAAAAACGTAGAGCTGTTGGGCAATGCGTTTCTCGAGGAAAAGCTCGCGCTCTGGAACGCTCAAAAGGACCGCGACTCGGCGATCGAACTTGCCTCCGCCGCAATTCTTCTCGACCAGCGCGCCTTAGCGTCGGCTGCCGGGGAATATGTCGAACGGCAGAATGATGCTACCCCTGCGGAGCGCAACCTGGCGCGCGCGGTGCTGTCCAGGCCCGACGTCGTCGACCCGCGCGGCCTGGTCGAGACCATTGATCCGCAGCTTGAGTGGCATGCCTCCATTCACGCCATTCGCAGCTTGATAAAAACGTGTCCGCGGAACCCGTTCCTTTGGTCGGAACTGTCGCGCGCGCATACGTCGGTGGGCAATATCCACAGGGCGAAGGACGCTATGACCGTCGCCGCTCAACTCGCACCTCACAATCGCTACATTGTCCGGGCGGCTACCCGGTTGTTCATCCATTTCGGCAAGCCGGACATTGCCCATGCGATCCTGCTCCGGTACGAGGGTTTGCGCCACGATCCCTGGGTGTTGTCGGCGGAGATTGCCGCCTCCGGCGTGCTGGAACGCACATCTAAGTACATCGCCGTGGCAAAGGACTTGGTGAAGACCGCAAGGCACTCCCCGTTCCAGCTGTCTGAGCTGAACGGGTCTCTGGCCTCTGTCGAGTTTTTGGCCGGCGACGGACGCGCATCAAGGCGCCACTTCCAATCCAGCCTAATCCAGCCCACCGACAATGCGGTGGCGCAGGCGGTATGGGCTTCGAACCACGGACAGCCGCTGCAAATTCCTCCCCAGGCGCTAGAGGTACCCAACGCCTTCGAGGCGAACACTCTGAAATATCAGGCCTTGCAGCGGTGGGACGCCGCGCTGGAAAATTGCAATGACTGGCTAATCGACGAGCCTTACTCGAGGCGAGCCGCTGAGCTGGGCTCCTACATAGCGGTAGTGGCACAGGGTGACTATGCCCAGTCCGAGGCATTTTCACGACGGGGCTTGCTAGCGAATCCTGACTCGCTAATGCTCCGAAACAATCTGGCCGTGGCCCTAGCGCTGCAAGACAAGTTGGAAGATGCGCAAGCGGAGTTTTCCGTACTGATGCGGCACGGTCTGGGAGATGCTGTCACGTTCAATGCAACCCGCGGGCTGCTGCTCTACCGACAAGGGGATTTTCTTGCCGGCCGCGAGGCCTATCTGCACGCAATGGAACTGGCGCGGGACAGCAAAGATGGCAGAAGCTGGGCCTTGGCCGGCACGCACATTTTACTGGAGGAGTCGCGAACGGATCCGAAGGCGGCCGCTGCCCTGCTGCCAACCATCGAGAAGCTGGTCAGCCAAGCCAAGGACCCTCAGGTGACGCTGATGTTTGATCGCGTCCGACACGGCATGATGAAAAATGAGGTGTGACGCAGGCAGGCCCCGGTCCCGCGTGGTGGCCTCCCGCCGCGCCGTCTCGGTACTCTAAGGATAGGCGGCGTTGCACGCCAAGGCCCTGGGACAGACCTTCACCGAATGGCGTCGCATCAGGGATCAGCCGTGCCCCTCGCAATCAATCGATCGGGCGATCGAGACAGACTTCGAATTGATTGTGCAGTTTCCCTCTCGACCGCTGCCAGGTGAGCGCCCAGAACGGCTTTCCGGTCAAGCGATCAAACTCCACGAGGCTTGCGGCACGTACGCCGCTACTCATCGACTAAGACCAGCAAATCTCCCGGCGCGCACGCGAAATATTTGCAAAGTGCGGCAACTGTATCGGTATTGGTGTTGTAACCGGGCGTATTTGCTATCCGGGTCAAAGTCGGCCGCGATATTCCCGTCGCTTCGGCGACTTCGTTCAACGTAATTCTGCGGCGCTCCCGGAAGCACTTCTCGTCGAGCATCTGTTTCAGCATCACCCTGATCATTTGCGGATATTAGCCGACCGCACCTAATCATGGATGATTAGAAAGATGCTTGACAGAGTAGTTTCGTGCCCTTATGATCCATTCATGATTAGTATGACTCATATATGAACTATTAGGAGCACAAATGAGCGCAACTTACTTAACGACGGAAGAATTGGCCGCCCGGATCAAGTATGACCCCAGGACCATTCGCGAGCGCTTGAAGGACTCCGTACTTTTGGAAGGCCGGCATTATTTCCGCCCGTTTGGCGGCCGAAAGATTCTGTACGTCTGGGAGGTGATCGAGGCCGACATGACGGTAGCGCCGGTCGGTGATGTGCTCATCCCGATGGCTGCCGGCGGGGTGTGCCATGGGTAGCATTGGAAGCCGGCAGGGCATGTTGTTCTTCGATTTCTACTACCAAAGAAGGCGGTGCAGGGAGTACACGAAGCTCGACGATACGCCTGCCAACCGCAAGCGCATGCAGCAAGTGCTGAACAAGGTCGCAGCCGAGATCACACTCGGAACCTTCGACTACCCGCGCTACTTTCCCAACAGCAAGCTGGCAGCGCAGTTCGCCTCGGCGAGCTCGTCCGCTCCTGGCGGCAAGTTCGGCGCTGGCCCGCTATTCCGTGATTTCGCCGCCACCTGGCGCACGGAAAAGGGCGTCGAGTGGCGCGCCAGCTATCGCGCAACCGTCGACTCGATCCTCAACACCCACCTGCTACCAAGATTCGGGGAGCAACCGATCGCCGGCATCGATCGCGAAGCGCTGCTCTGCTTCCGCGCAGAACTCAGGGGCGATGAGTCCAACCCTGACGACATGCACGCGCCAGCCACGGTCAACCGGATCATGGGCATCCTGCGCCAGATCTTCGACGAAGCCAGTGTCCGCCACTCGTTCCCGAATCCCTGCTCGCGCATCAAGCGCCTGAAGAATCCGAAGCAAGACATCGAGCCTTTCACCCTCGAACAGGTCCGGCTGATTCTGGCCAAGGTCCGCGCCGACTACCGCGACTACCTGACCGTGCGTTTCTTCACCGGCATGCGCTCGGGAGAGGCCCATGGCCTCAAGTGGAAGTACGTCGATTTCCAGCGCCGGCAAATCCTGGTGCGCGAGACCTTCAGCCAGAACCGCACGGAGTACACCAAGACGGACGGCTCGCAACGCGAGATCGACATGTCGCAGCCGACGTTCGATGCGCTCACACGAATGCGTCCGGCCAAGCCGGATCCGGAAGCCTACGTGTTTCACACCCGCGAAGGCGGTCCGATCGATAACAAGAACTTCACCGACCGGGTGTGGTACCCGTTACTGCGCCACCTGGATCTGAAGCGCCGCCGCCCGTACCAGATGCGCCACACCTGCGCGACCTTGTGGTTGGCGGCGGGCGAGAACCCGGAGTGGATCGCCCGGCAGCTCGGGCACTCCACCACCGAGATGCTGTTCCGGGTCTATTCCCGCTTCGTACCGAACCTGACCCGCCGAGACGGCTCCGCATTCGAGCGACTGCTTGCCGCGGAAGGTGTCGGTTCGCCGGCGGCACCAACGCTCCCGACCGGGGAGGCCGTACATGCGTAGCGTAGACATGCTGCCGGCGTTCGCCCGCGAACAGCAGGCGATCCAGCGCCACCGGCGCGCGGTCCGCCTGGCCGACGGCCTGCTGCTGGCGCTCAGGGTCAACGCTCAAGGCCGCGACCTGGTGGCGTGGCTTGCCGATGCCGGCTGCCGCGACAATCGCGATGCGCTGGTTACCTGGGTCGTGAAGCAGCTGAAGGATGCGGCGCCGGACCCCGGCGCCGCCGAGCTCTTCACCCTGATGGAACGCCTGACGCGCCACCTCAACCGTGTTGCCGAAGGTGCGAACTATGCCCAAGCCTGACCTCAATTATATGAGTGGAGTTCGGAACGGTTCCGAATTCCCGGTTCCAAATGGTTCCGAACCCAAGGGTGGGCGGCCCGCCGTCGTGTCCGACGAGGCGCTCGTTTTGCTCGCAACCAGGCTGAACCATCGGCTAGGTCGTCCCCCGCGGGCGGACGAGTTGATCACCGAGGCCGGTGGCTGCCAACGTAAGCGCGCCCTGACGGCGATCCGCAATCTAAAGCTCAGCCTGGCGCAGCGCGCGGCGCACAGCCAACTGGTGTTCCCGCCATCAATCGAGAGCGGCATCCGCGCGCTGATCGCCCAATGGTTGCAACAGGCCTCCGAGCAACTGGCAGCCAAGCAGCTCGAGGAAAGCGAGCGGATAGACATCTGCCAGTCTGCGCAGCGGGCCCTGATCGACGAGCAGTACGCGTCGATCGCCGCGCTCAAACAGGACTTGGCCAATCGGGAGCGAATGGTCGCCGAGTTTCGCCGGCGCATTCACGACCTCGAAGCGGACGTCGCCGCGGCTCGCGAGGATGGCCTGCGCACGGCGACGGTTGCCGAAGAGAGACTGCGGATGTTGAGCCAGTTCGAATCGCTGGCTGCGAGCCGTTCAAGTACGGAAGTCCACGTCGCAACGAATCCCGGAGCCGAAGCGTGAGCGCCATTACCGCTTTGCTCAGCCTGCAAATCCTTTCTTGGCTGTGGACCTGCCTGCTGGCTGTTCCTGTCTGGCTGCTCTGGACCGTCTGTGGGCTTGGTCGCCGCTACTTCGGCTTTCTCCCCGAGGGATGGCAATCCATCTCGCTTTCATCCTTGATCGGACTATTCCTTACAGCGGTTCTGCTTCGAAGCGCCTTTCATGGCATGAAGTGGGAGATCAAGGCATGAATAACGTCGCCGCCTCACTGCCTGGCGCAACTCCAGTCCGTGATTCCGATACCTTGGCCGCGGAGGTCGAAGCCCGCCTTCGCAAACATGCCCGTCACTTGATGCGCGTGTTCTCTATCAATGATGGCGACGATTTGGCGGGCCGCCTGACAGGCCTGCCCGCCAGCACCAACGAGCAGTCCGTCTGCCAGTGGCTGATGCAGTACCAGCACGAGTTGGCTTGGCGCGACTTCCAGGGCAAGGAGTTCCGCGGCGCCGTACAGGTCCTGCGCAACCGCCTCGTGTCACTGCCGGCCAGGACACAAGCCCAGGGCTGATCTCGGAAATCGTTCGGACTACTGACATGGCTGCACACTATGCCTACTGGGCCGAAGCCGCCCTCGCGCATTTCGAGGAAGGCTGCTGGTTGCGCCAGGAAGCTCTGCATAGCGAGCGCGAGATCTGCGTGCACTACGCCCGGTCGGCCCGCGCTGCGCTCAACGCTTTGCTGGTTTCTTGCAGCATGGCACCGAGCCAGGGTTCGACAAATCTGCTGTCCGCCGTCGTCATCCTGCGTCAAGTCGGACACCTGTGGGGCCGGGCGGAGCGCAAGGCCCTGTCCCACGCCCGCCTGCTCAGCCGCGTCCTGATCCTCGACCTGGCCGACGCCGGCGCCGATTACGTTGTGCGCGACCTGTTCGGCCAGGACGACGTCGTGCAGTGCGAAGTGGCAGCGCGCTTCTTCCTGGGCATCGTCTGCAAGCGGTTTCTGGGCCTTGACGCGGAGCAGACCCAGCTGCGTTTCGACCCGCTGCGCCAGCCCCCGATGACCGACACCCAGCTCTGGATCCGCCGCCGGATTCATCTGACCAAATCCAAACGACCCCCTCATCCCCAGCCATGAATACCCACACCCCACCCGCGAACCACCCCAGCCCGCTGCAACGTCTCTACCGCGAGCCCCTGTGCCCGCCCGAGCCTTTGCCCCCATACCCCGACCACGACCCGCAGCGGACCGAGCGCCTGGCCGACGAGCTGCTGCGCCGCTTTGCCGTCCTCCCCGGCGCCTCGCTGACCGGACTCACCCGGCTGCCCTCCAACCACGGCCGCCATGCCGTGCGCCAGTGGCTCCTGATCAGCCACCCGCCGCTGGCATACCGCGACCCCACCTATCCCGAATGGTGCCAGCTGCTCGAGGCTTTTGGTCGGGCCCTGCAGCGCCTGGCCCAGCCTCTCTGAACGGATCGCCGCCATGACCCCCGCCGTCGCCCAAGACCTCTGTACCTGGTACGCGCAACCCAGCAACCGGCTCGTGAGCTGGTCCGCAGGGGTCAGCTTCTATCTGGCGGACGGCCTATCGGCGCGGGCGCTGGACTACTTGATTGACCGCCATGCCAGCCGCATCTTGCGCTTCACCGGAGCCGGGCTCGGCCTGGACAGTGCCGTGGTGGACCTCGAGCAGCGGGCGGCCAAAGCGCTCCTCGACAGCCGCAAGCCCGAGCCACCGCCACCTGCGTCGCCTACCCCACTCAAGCTGGATTTGAGCCCACCCCCAAGGCCGAAGCCTGTTCGCTCCGGCGTTCTCTGGACGACCTGCGATGCGCTCGAGGCCGCCAACCGTGCCGCCACCTTTTCGGCCAAGCAGTCCGAGCAGAAGCGCCTGCTGGAGCAGTTGAGCTTCCATTCCTGCCGCTACCTGCCCAAGGCGACCTCCGCTCACATCGGCCAGGTCCGGGCATTGAGCCAGGACTTCCCGCACTTCCAGCCTGCCATCGACGCCATCGCCCGCGAGCTGCTGCTGCGGACCCGCACCGGCGCCGCCCTGCGTCTGCCGACCCTGCTTCTGCTGGGCCCGCCGGGGGTCGGCAAGACGGAGTTCGGGCGTCGGCTCGGCGAGGTGCTGCCCATGCACTTCGCCTTTCACTCCCTGGCCGACCTGTCCGGACACTTCCTCCTGACCGGCAACTCCAGCAGCTGGACCAACGGCGCCCCCGGCCTCGTCGCCAAGCTGATCGCCGGCTGCCCGGAAGGCAGTGCGCCGCTGCTGATGCTGGACGAGCTGGACAAGGTCCGCAGCAGCGGCAGCTTCCCCACCGACACCGCACTGCTCGGCCTGCTGGAGCGGCGCAGCGCCCAGATCTTCCGCGACGAGTGCCTGGACCTGGTGCTGGACGCCAGCCCGGTGTCCTGCCTGCTCACCGCCAACCGCCTCGACCGCGTACGGCCGGAGATCGTTTCGCGGCTGCGCGTCGTCCACATCCCACAACCCACGGCCGCGCAGATGCCGGCCGTGATCCGCTCGATCGACCGCAGCCTGCGGCAGGAGAACCCGGCGCTGAAGAAGCTGTTTGCCCCGCTGTCGGCGTCGATCCTCGACAGCCTGGCGGGGCAGCCGCCGCGCTTGCTCAAGCGCCTGCTGGAGGAGACCTATGCCCAGGTGCTGGAGCGCAGCCCTCGATCCAGGCGCAAGCTGGAACTGTGCCCCGAGCACTTTCCCCCGGCTAGCCGCAAACCGAGGGAAGAAGAGCGCCCAAGCTCGCGGACCCCCTCTCTGCTGATCCTTCGGGAAGGCTGGCAATGGCTGCACTGACGCCGGCCGGGCACAGATCTCAGCGGCGCAGCGTGGAAATCCTGCGCCCGCGCAGATGCTGCTCGGTGCGCGCGATCAGCTCGGCCGCCGGCACCTTCAGGGCCTCGCTGAGCAGGAACACCGTGGTCAGCGCCGGCTGGTTGACCCCGCGCTCGGCTTTGGACACGAAGGTGCGGTCGACCTCGGCGGCCAGGGCCAGCTCTTCCTGGGCCAGCTGCTTCTCGGCCCGGAGTTCGCGCAAGGCGCTCCCGAACGCTTTGGCGATGGCCTGACGGTCTCTGCGCATAAGTGTGAGCTTCCGCACACTGTGCGCGTATAGCCACGGTACATGTGCCACATACCGCGTGGTACATGTGCTACAAACGGAGCGAGCTATGAATCGCCGCCGCGGGCGGCGTTTGGAGGATCCGATGTCCGGCTCGTTGCACTACCGGGGCCACAAGTTCGAGATCGTCGAGGGCGAGGTGCGCCATGTCGAGCCGGGCAACAGCGCCCGGCCCAGCCACGTCTGGCTGAATCCGACCCAGGGCCCGGAAGCGGTGCTGTACCTGGATTCCGCGATTCCGGTCCGCCCAGGCCACAACCTACGGGCCCTCGGCGTATGGTCCGGCGGTGGCCTGGGCGTGGCGCGAGTGTATGTGCGCGAGCTGGGCCAGACCTACGACGATCGCACCCCCATCGGCTTCGTCAGCAATCCCATCGAGAAGCTGCTGCTGGTCTTGCTGGTGCCGTTGTCGATCGTCTTGATCCTGGTCGGTTGTTTCGCCTTCGGTTTCGGCCATGGGTTACTCGGCATCGGCTGCTTCGCGGCGGTGGCGGCCGCCTTCTACTTCAGCCTGGTCCGTCCGCCGCGGCGCTTCCGCCGGTGGCGCGACCAGGCGATGCCGGCTTAGGGGAGTCCCATGCACATCCGATTCTGTACCAGGCTGGTTGCCCTGATCGCCCTCTCGATCAGCCCCCTGGCACTGGCCGGTTTGGCGGTGGAGACCGTCGATGTGGATTTGAAGCCGCTCATCGCCCAGGCCGCTCACAATCCGGGTGCATTTGCGGTGCCGGTCCCACGCCAGGTCACGACGGCTGCATCCGGGGAGTGGGTGGAGCAGGGCGGCGTGGCCACCTGGAGCTTCCGGATCCGCATCCCGGAGGCCGTTTCGATCTCCTTCCATGCCAGGGAGATCCGGCTTCCGCCGGATGCGGTGCTGACGGTCCTGGCGGCGGATCAGGTCTATGTATACACGGCCAAGCAGCTGGCTGCCGGCGAGCTGTGGAGCCATATTGCGCCGGGCAACAGCCTGGAGCTAAGGCTGAGGCTCCCTGCCCGTGAGCGGTCCGTGGCGGATCTACGGATCGACCAGTTCCAGGCGGGATATCGCGGGCTGGGCGGGGCGCCGAGCCATCCCTATTACCGCGCCTTGGTGGAGCAGGGCCGGGCAGCGGCGTCTGCCGGCTGCGTGGAGAACTACGAATGCGACAAGACCGCTGCCAACGACGGGCCGGGGCGTGCGACGATGGCGGTGGTGATCGCGAACCAGAGCCAGTGCACCGGCACGCTGCTCAACGACGTGGCCGGCGACTATGCGAATTACGTGCTGACCGCGCGTCACTGCGAGGACCCGACCGGCAATGGCCTCGAGAACCCGGATGCCTCCCGGCTCACCTTCTACTGGAACGCGACCACGCCCTGCGGCCAGACCCTGGGCACCATCTACAACTCGGCGACCTCGACCACGGCCGGCGCCACTACTCTGGTGGAGCAGATGGACGCTTGGCTGGTGAAGCTGGGCAGCAATCCACCTACTGGCGTGTATTACGCCGGGTGGGACGCCACTGGAGGAGCATTTTCCGGCGGGTATGGCATCCACCACGGCAACGGTAACGCCAAGCAGTTTGTCGAATGGTACGGGCAGGCGGTGTACCAGACTGCGACGTTCAATGGCACGAACACCAGCGGGCAGCAGTTCCAGTCGGAGACGGCGTTCTGGGGCGTGAATCCCCAGAAGGGCAGCACGGAACACGGCGCCTCCGGGTCCGGCCTGTTTGACCCGGGTAATCGCCTGGTGGGATCGGTGACGAGCGGCAGCGACGCGTGTCCGACCTCGCCGCCGACGCCGCCGACGAGCCAGAACCGGGCGACCTCCTATACGGCCCTGAAGGTCACCTACGATTCGACCGTCGACCGCAGCAGCTCACAGCCGATGGCTACCATGGCGCAGTACCTGGATCCGACGCACACCGGGGTGCTGGTCAATGACGGCAAGGAAGGTCCGGCGGCATCATCGCCTGCGGTGACGATTTCGGCTTCGCCGCAAAGCATCGTCCTGGGCGGCAGCACGACGTTGACGTGGTCGTCGACCGGGGCGGACTCGTGCGTGGCCAGTGGGGCCTGGTCCGGGACGAAGGCGATGAGCGGCGCCTCCCCGCAGACACCGGGTAGCACTGGCACCGTGACGTATACGCTGACCTGTACCAACGGCGGAGGCTCCACGAGTCGGAGTGCCAACGTCACGGTGTCGCAGGGCGGATCGAGCAGCGGCGGGACCGGTGGAGGTGGAGCGGGCGGTGGCGGAGGTGCTTTTGGGTGGGGGCTTGTTGTTCTGGTGTGTGCTGCTGTGAGCCGGCGGCTTCGTATCTATGGCAACGCGAAGTTCGTGGGCGGTGTGAGGCGTATATGAACTGATGCGAGAAGTGGAAGCATCGCTTTTGCCGCGATGCAACTGCACCACATGCGCAATCCGACGAAATCGGTCACCCAATCCGAGCCAGTGCGGCTGCATGCTGTATTGCGTGCGATGGTGCTTGCCGACCCGTTTTAAGCTTCGCGCCAACAGCAAACGCACCGAACGTTGTGACATCGCCCCCGCCCCCGTCCGCGGGCTCAGCACCTCAACAGCGCTGAGTCGCGCCGAAGCGGCACACCCTAGAGTAGCGAGACTTGGCGCCAACCATCCGAGCCTTAGTTCAATACGAAAAAATTCTATTGGACGATCCGGCGATGACCAGATCGGATCAACCTATTGTTTTAATTGTTAATTCAACACAAATGTCGAACTCAATTTGTCATTTTGTCTAAATGTCCATTTTGCACTAAAATAGGCGAAAACAAAGGTCGAGTAGCCATGCAAACGATATCCGCGACCCAGGCAAAGCAGAAATTCAGCGAGGCACTCGGCCAAGCTGAAAATCAGCCAGTGGCCATCCAGCGGCACGGGAAGATCGTGGCGATGATGGTGCCGCCGGTCTTTGTGTCCAACGACCAGTCGGAACGCCGGCTCGCCCGCATGCAACAGGAGAAGGTCGAATCCGATCGTTTGATCCGCCATCAGCGGGTCGCCATCCGCTTGCTCAAGGAGCCGGAGCAAGCAAGCAAACTAGTGCGCGATGCTTCCCAAGTGGTTGATCGCTGGGAGCGCGAGTCGCTTTGTAGTCATCACTTCATTGGCCGCTGGCGGGAGTTGTTGTCGCTGCCCGTCGGCTCCCTGGCAGAAACGATGTGCGGGGATCTGGATGGCTGGGGCAAGGCGCTGCGGCAAAACTCACCGTGGCCGGTGAGTCTATGACTCTTGACCAGGTCTTCAAACTGGTTGAACGTGCCCGGGCTCTCACGCACCATCGGGACATTGTCGTCATCGGCAGCAATTCGGTACTCGGATTGGCCGAGCACTCGGAGATTCCTGCCGACATGGCGATGTCGATGGACCTGGATTCTTACTTGAAGGACGATCCCGGCCGAACGGGCGAACTCGCCAAGGAACTCGGCGAAGGCAGTGCCTTTCACGAAAAGGAGGGCTTTTACCTCGATGTAGTAAGCCCGAAGCTGCCCACCCTTCCCGAAGGCTGGGAAGGCCGGCTGTTGCCGATCGAACGAAACGGTAGCTGCGCTTGGTTTATCGATCCCGACGACGCCGCGATTTCAAAATACGCGCGCGGGGAACCGCGTGATCGGCGCTGGATCCGAGCCGGCCTCGCAGCCGGCTTGATCTCGATGCCCAAAGTTCAGGCGCGGTTGGGCAAAACGTCATTCTTGGATCAAAGCGAAGAGGCTGCGGCGCAACAACGGATTGAGGAAGACGCGCGTTGGCTTCACGAACTGCAGTCCACTCGGCCTGAGCCCGAAACCGATGAATTTCTACCGCGGTAGTCGACGCAGACGCAACACTGGGTCGTGGGTATCCGCGCGCTGTCAGGCGGACTATCAGGCCATAGACCAGCCGCTCGACCAGCGGCACTAGAATCCGCGGTGGTAAATCACCGAGAACACCAACGAGGCTGCCGTGATGTCCGCTATCGGAGAAGTGCGACTAGCTAGGCGGTTTGAACGGCAAGCGAATGAAATCGGACACGCTCAAGAGGCCGTCGTCTTCGTCGTCCGGCTTGCGAAAATCGGGGGCCGCTCCCAACTGCAGCAGCGACATGGTCAAATCATAGCTGTCCGAGCGGATGACGTACTCGATGACAGGCTCCTGAAGCCAAACACCAGGTTCGTGATCCGCCTTGAGCACAGTTCCAGGCACCACCTCCTGGCATGCGGGGGATGTGGCCGGCACTGGGACCGTCTTACCCTTGGTACGGAAAAACGCACCAGTCTGTGCCGCACGCTTACTGGATTTTGCCCACAACACAAACTGATCTCGCGATACCACCAACACGCACCTGCGTTTGGTATAGGTCAGCCATTGAGAAGTGGCGGCAATTAGCGACGTCCCAAATCGCTGCGCGCAGTTGGAAAGCATCTCCCAGGTCGCCGCTTCATCATCTGGAATCTGTCGGCGAAACTCATTTAAAGGCATCAATACGAACGCGGCAAAGGTGTTGGCCTCCGCTTCGATGGCCTTGTACGCCGCATCCCACCGCGTGACGTCCTCGACGCCACACCGGATACCTTGGGGAAACCGAGACCGATGGCGCGACTACATCTGGCGCGATGGCGGCGGCCCCACTTCGATCGTGCTCATGATCGCGGCGACCCAGGGGTTCGTGCAGAAGCTCCGGCGTGACGACTTGGCGCTGGAGCATGTCGCAGGCCATTTGATTTCCGCCCTTGCGGGCGATATCCGCGAATCTGGGATCGACGACGGCAATGAGGATTTCAACCGCCTCAGCGCTATGGAACGCTCCCGGGCCTCGGCCAGGGCCGTCGAACTGCGCGACGCCATCCGCGCAGCCCGCAACCGCACCGTCAACGAGAAGAGCAAGGCGATCGAAGGGCTACGTAGTCAGTTCGGTGACCGTATTCCATATCGCCTGGACTGGGTGGAGATCGACGGGCAGGCCGAGGATGTGCGGTCGACCCCTGCCATCATCGTGCCGTCGCCACGGGTGGATTCCACCAAGGCCGGTTGATCGTGAACGCGGCCCAGCTCGGGGAGGTGCTGCGCGTTCTGAAACAGGAGGGCTTTGTCGCCAAGCGCGCACGGGGCCACGGGCGCGTATTCGATGGAGCATTCAAGCTCTCCGTGGGCAGCGTCGGCGTCCGGCTGGAAGTCGAGGACTGGGACTTTCTCATGTACCCCATGATTCGCCTGCTGGAGCGCCCGGCCTTTCTGCCGGCGCTCACGCCGCATGTCGGGGCGCAAGGCGACCTGTGCTATTTCCAGCAAGATAGCGTGGTGCTGGATCGCTTCAACCCCGCCGGTTCGATCCTGAGCTGTCTCCGGCAGGCCCAGCAAGTGTTGGAACGCATGGCCACGAACCCGGTACAGCGCGCCCAGGATCTTCAGGACGAATTCCTCGCCTACTGGCTACTGGGGCAGCGGCGCATCTGGCCGGTCGTGCTGGGCTCAGTTGAGCCCGACAGTGAATCGGCAAGCTATTTTGTACTAGGTCCCGAAGGCGCTCGCAAAGTCATGATTTGCAGTAGCCGGGAAGAGGCCGCGCGGTTTGCCCGTGCGTTGAACGTCGAGCCCCCAAAGGGGGGAGCAGTACAGTGCTGGCTCATCCGATCCGAGCTCTATCCGGCGGCGCCGGTGAAGCTGCCAGAAACAGTGCAGGAGTTGTTCGCCTACCTCAAGTCGTGGGACCGGGCGGTGTACAACAAGGTGCAGCAAGTTCTGGAGCGCCGCCAGGAATATCTGAAGTATTCCTTCATCACCTTTGCAGTGAACTCGCCGGCAGGCTGGCTTGGCTTTGGCTTCGACTTGCATCCGACGACGCGCCAGGGTTACCGACGCAAGCCTCATTGCCCGCTGGAATCAAAGCGGTCGGCGTGCAGACTATTTAGGTGAGTGGCACACGCATCCGGAATCGCACGCCAGTCCGTCATCCATCGATGTTGCCGAGTGGCGAGCCATTCTTTCTAAAACCCGGAGCCCGATGCTGTTTTGGGTGGCAGGCACATGTAGCGACTGGCTGGGCGTGGGAAAGGGAAAGCAATTGAAAGAGGCGCACCGCTGTTCTACTGAATCAGAAACAGGAGACTAAACGATGGCTGACGATATGAAGTTGGGCGAGAGAAAGGCCGGATCACAGGAGCCATCCACAAAGCCCGAGCGTGAAGTAACGCCGTGGGATGACGTCAAGTCCAAGCTGACGAAGCAGTTTCACCTACACCGCAAAACGGCCGCAGCCTCCATGCTTCTGCTCGGTCCGTTTGGCGCGTTGATCGCCGGCATGTCGATACTTACCGAGCGCTATCCACAAATATTCGCACATGGAGCAAATAGCCTGCCCTCTCGTTTATTCAAAGACTTAGTTTCCGTTGAGCTCTTCGGACTATTTATCGTCGCGGCGTCGTTCACGGTTGCCATGTCAGGCACCTATCATCGCTCCGATTTCTGGAAACGCTCGGCGAATCGGTTGAGTTCGAATCTTCGCGATTTTGTGTCGGGCGTGCTTGCGTTTCTCGCCGGATTCGATCTGATGGCCATTCTCGGCGAATACGCTCACGTGGCTTCGGGCTCCGTCCAGATCATCATGGCGTCAATTACTCTTCTGATCATCGTACTAGCTACCAGTGTACCGATCGCGGCGATCCACGATTTTGAGCAGCACAGGTACAAGCGGCTGGGTATCGCGTGCCTATTGTTCGTTTCTGTAGGCCTGCTATTAATTGGACTGGTCAAGGGAACATTTGGTGCTTAACTATATAGAGTCCGGTTTCTCTGCCCCGTCACCAGGATCACTATTAGCTCGCCGTCGGCTGTGATGCCGCAGATGCCGAAGCGGCGGCGCTGTTGCTGGTGGTCCGACCACGCCAGGTTGAGCCGGCCAGCACTGGCGAGATGAGACGTTGTCCCAACAGCCCGGCTGGTTTTGTGCTCAGATACAAGCCGACGAGAATGACCAAACATCGAGGCAGCGCGAATGGCGCTGTATGAACTGGCAGTACTTGGTGCCCCGAGCGAGGCGCAACTGGCCGCGCTCCGGTCGAGATTCGCCGACGCGGCCCAAGCCTCCCAGCTCCAACTCGGTCAGGACATCCGCTTGACAGTGCAGGCCGCGGCGTTCATGCCCAGCGAGCGCAGCGCGTCCGCGGCCGTGTTCTTCGGCGGCGGCACCGGCGCCATGGTCAATACGGCTGCCGTACTGCAGGGCCAGCTCATCTGTTGGTCCACACCGCCCCCATGACCGTGCGGTCCTAGTACTTGAACCTGAAGCCTGTGCGGGCCGGGTGCAACCGCTAAGGTGTGTGCCGATATCGAGCAAGCCGATGCTGGCGTCGAGGGCCGTGCCGTCCATCGATGGGTGGTCGTAGGTCTGGAACAAGGTAACTTGTGCCAGGTCCGACGTCGTGCATCTTCGGGGAGGCCCACCTTGTATTCATGCCTGCATGATGCCGTGGTGAGCGTGACCGACAATACCCCCGTTTCCCCGAAAATGATGTACGGGTAGCTTGTTCTCGGAACTCGACGCCGCAGCCAGAAAGTCCCTACGGGTCCATCATCCCGCTTTTCTGGATGTCCTGCACCTAGTCCAGCCGAATTTGCGCGGCAGGCGCATCTTCACCAGGCCGACCACCGTCTCAGAGATCGGGGCTCCTCGGCCGGGACCAAATAGAAATTCGACGCCTCCGGCTTGCCCGGCGGAGGCAGCATGGGCAACGGCTTGACTTGCGCTGAAAACGTAAGCCCGTAGTAAGAAATCACCGGATCCCTCCCGCACCTGAACGCCCCGCTGACGCGGCTCACCCGTAACCATCTGTATTTCAACGCATTAAAGTCAAAAATTGCCCTAAACAAAACTTCCTGATACGCGGATTAAGTATATAGAAGGGCCTAGCGCAAGGTTGCGCAAATTCCGTCGGGAGTGCGGAAGGCGTTCCACACAAATGCGCGAAAGGTCGGGAAAATGGCATCGATTTTTGTCGGCAACGGCTTGGGACTGCTGGGCAGCTCGCAGACGCAGGTCAACGGCTACGGTACATCCGGAAGCAGCCGGGTGGGCAACGGCAGTGACCAGGCCTACGTCGATGCGGCGACCGGAAACCTGATCTTCCAGGGCCAGGACGACTTCGTCGCCGCCATCGGCCTGAGCGACGCCCTGGTGCGGACCTACAACAGCCTGGGCCAGGCCACCGTCAATGGCACCGCCGTCCCCTACAACGGCGACCAGTGGCAATTCTCCTTTGAGCGCCGGCTCGACTTGTCCCAGGTCGGCAGCAGCCACGGTCCGATCACCCGCGAATCCCCCGATGGCCACGCCCAGGTCTTCACCTGGGTCGCCACCCTCAACGGCGGCGCCGGCGCGTGGCAGTGCAAGGACGGCACCGGCGCCTACGACCTGATCGAAGTCGAGGGGACCGGCTACAAGTACATCCAAGGCGGTACCGGACAGGTCGAGCACTACAACGCCACCGGTTATATCCAGACCCTCACCGACGCCAACGGCAACACCCTCACCTACCACTACAACACCGCCGGGACTCAGGTCGCCTCCATCACCGACCAGTCCGGCCAGACCGTCACCCTCGACTACTTCACCGGCACCAACAACATCAAGGATATCCAGGTCACCGGTCTGGTTGCCGGCGCCACCGCCACGACCGAGACCCAGACCCTGATGCGGGTCAGCTACAGCTACGACGCCCAGAACCGCCTGCAGTCTGTGTCGATGGAAATGACCCCTGTGGTCAACGGTGCCAGTGCTCCGACGCAGGACAGCAACGTCTACACCACCACCTATACCTACCTCAACAGCACGAGCACGCTGATCAGCAAGGTCAGCCAAAGCGACGGCACCAGCCTGTCGATCGGCTACGTCCAGCAGGGCGGGGTCTACCGGGTCTGGACCCTGACCGACGACCTTGGCCATACCACCGAATTCCACTACGACCTGGCCAAGGGCCGCACCGACGTCACCGATCCGCTGGGCAACGTCACGAGCTATTACTACGATACCTCCAACCGCATGGTGGCGGTGGAGTCCCCCGATGTCGGCGGCGGCCGCCGCACCCTGACCAGCTACACCTACAACACCGACGGCAACATCACCCAGGTCACCGACGCCGCCGGGCGCGTCGTCAAGTACAGCTACGACGCCGACGGCAACCTCAGCGAGATCCGCGACGCCGACGGCCACGTCATCGACCGTACCTACGACACCGCCGACCACCTGGTGAGCGAAACCGTCTACACCGGCACCGCCGCCAGCGGCACCCCCAGCGGCGCCCAGACCACCTATTACGTCTACGACAGCCGCGAAAACCTGCGCTTCGTCATCACCCCCGAGGGGCGGGTCACCGAATACCAGTACGACCTCAATGGGGAGCGCATCAGCTCCATCCTTTATACGGCGGCGACCTACGGCGGAGCGCACAGCGGCCCCAACGGCGCGCCGCTTGAAAACGACGTGATGAATTGGGTCGGGGAGAGCTACGTATCCGGCTTGGTCAAGGGCACTGCCACTGCATTCGACAAGACCCAGTCGCAGCGTACCGACTACGCCTACGACCTGACCGGCCAGATCAAGACAACGACTTATTGGAACAGCATCAAGTCCGATGGCAGCGGCGCGGGCGTCTCCGACGGTGTGGAGTTGGTGCGCAACCAGGTCTTCGATCGCATGGGCCGGCTGCTGATGCAGATCGATCCGCGCGCCAGTGGCACCCAAACTGACATCAGCCAGACCAGCAACAGCTACAACGACGCCACGCTCTACGTCACCAGCTACGTCTACGACGGCTTCAACCGCGTCACGAAGCTGCAGAACGACCAGGGCAAGACCACCATCACCACTTACACCTACGACGCCTCCCACAACACCGTCGTCACCACCACCAACCCGGCCGCGACGGTGACCACCAAGGTCTACAACCCGGACGGCGATCTGACCAGCCTCAGCCACACTGCCAGCAGTGTCCAACTGGACGTCACCCAGTACTACTACGACGCCAACGGCTGGCTGCGCATGGTCAAGGACCCGACCGGGGCGCTGACCCATTACATCTGGGATCCGCGCGGCTGGCAGGTCGGCGTCATCTCGCCGCAGAACGAGTTGACCGAGACCGTCTACAACGACGACGGCCAGAAGATCCGGGAAATCCACTACGCCGGAACCGTCACCGCCGCGCTGGTCGACGCCAGCAAGAATCCGCTACCGATCGACCTGTACACGGTGCGCGGCGGCACCCGCCAGGACGTCCGCCCGGTGGTCGACCTCGAATCCAACACCACCAACGGCCACGACTATCGCACCACCTATGCCGTGGCCGGCACGGCCGTGGCGGCGGTCAGCGGCACCCTGACCATCACCGACGTTAACGGCGGCAACCTCACCTCGGCCAAGGCCGTGCTGGTCAATCCCCTCGACGGCGCCGCCGAGAGCCTGGCGGTCAATGTCGGCAGTAGCGGCCTTGTCGCTTCGTACAGCAGCGCGACCGGGATTCTGACCCTCACCGGCACGGCCAGTGCCGCCACCTACCAGAGCGTGCTGCGCACGCTCACCTACCAGAACGTCGCCCAGCTGCGCAGCGCCGGCGACCGCACCATCGACGTCACCGTCAACGACAGCACCACCTCCACCGCCAACGACGGCCTGGACAGCAACATTGCCACCGCCCTCGTCACCGTGTCGGATCCCTCGCCGACGGTAGACCTCAACGGCGCGGCGACCGGCACCGGCTACAGCGCCACCTTCGTGGAAAACTCCGCCCCGGTAGCCGTGGTCGATCCCAACAACCTCGCCGTCACCGCCTCCGGCAGCGACCAGCTGATCTCGGCTACGGTCACCCTCACCAACCATCCGGACGGCGCCGCCGAAGCCCTGAGCGTCAACCTCGGCGCCACCGGCCTGTCGGCCACCTACAACAGCACGACCGGCGTCTTGTTTATCAATGGGCCGGCCAGCGCCGCCACCTACCAGGCGGTGCTGCGCACGCTGACCTACTACAACGGCGCCCAGACCCCCAATACGACCAGCCGCAGCATTACCGTGGTGGTCAGCGACGGCCTGCGCAACAGCGCGGCGGCCACGTCCACCGTGGCCGTGACCAGCGTCGACGACGCACCCTCGGTCACCGGCATCGGCACCACCGCCGCAGTCTTCACCGAGGGCGGCGGCGCGGTGGCACTCGGTGTGTCGGGCCTGACTCTGGCGGACATTGACAGCGCAAATCTAGCCTCGGCTACGGTGTCGATCAGCAACCTGCTCGACGGCACCGCGGAGAGCCTGGCGGTGACCGTGGGCAGCAGCGGCCTGACCTCCAGTTACAACAGCAGCACCGGCGTGCTGACCCTCACTGGCAGCGCCAGCTTAGCGACCTACCAAGGCGTGCTGCGCTCGCTGGTCTACAACAACACCTCGGGCAACCCCACCACTACCACCCGCGCCATCACCGTCAAGGTCAACGACGGCACGCTGGATAGCAACACCGCCGCCACGCTGGTGACCGTCGCCTCGGTCGACAACGCGCCGACCGTCACCGCCACCACCAGCAATCTCGCCTATACCGAGGGCGGCGCCGCGGTGCAGCCCTTCTCGACATTTGCCGTCAGCGACGGCGACACCGGCAATCTGCTGTCCGCCAGCGTGGTGCTCAGCGGCATCCTCGACGGCGCGGCGGAGGGCCTGTCGGTGAGCCTGGGCAGCTCCGGCCTGAGCCAGAGCTATGTCTACAACTCCACCAGCAATACCGGCACCCTGACCCTGATCGGCCTGGCCAGCCTGACGACCTATGCCGGCGTGCTCAAGAGCCTGGCCTACAGCAATAGCTCGCAGGCACCTCACACCGCGGCGCGCACCATCAGCGCCGTGGTCAGCGATGGCCAGAAGAGCAGCGCCGCGGTGACCGCTTCGGTGACGGTCACGCCGGTGGACAACGCTACAGTACTGGGCGGCGTCGGCACGACGGCCGGGGCTTTCACCGAAGGCGGCGCGGCGGTGAATGCCGGGGTGGCCGGCCTGACCCTGAGCGACGTCGACAGCACCTACCTGAGCTCGGCGACGGCGACGATCAGCAACCTGCTCGACGGCGCGTCCGAGAGCCTGGCGGTGACGGTCGGCGCCAGCGGCCTGACCGCCAGCTACAACAGCAGCACCGGCGTGCTCACCCTGAGCAGCGGCAGCAACAACGTGACCGTGGCCACCTACCAGGGCGTGCTGCGCACCCTGGTTTACAACGACACCTCGGCCACGCCCCACACCGCCATCCGGCAGATCAACATCAAGGTCAACGACGGCACGCTCGACAGCAACGTCGGCTCGACGCTGGTCACCGTGCAGGCGGTGGACAATGCCCCGACCATCGCCGGCGTCGGCGGCACGGCGGCATCCTTCACCGAAGGCGGCGGTCCGGTGGCGGTAACTGCCTTCTCCAGCCTGACCCTGGGCGACGCCGACAGCACTAACCTGCTGCTGTCGGCGCAGGCGAGCATTTCCAACCTCAAGGACGGCGCCGCCGAGAGCCTGGCGGTCAACGTCGGCAGCAGCGGCCTGTCGGCCACCTACAACAGCGGCACCGGCGTGCTGACCCTGGTCGGCGCCGGCACGCTGGCGACCTACCAGTCGGTGCTGGCGACGCTGACCTACAACAACGCCTCGCAGAACCCGGACACCACGACCCGGACCATCAGCCTGACGGTCAGCGACGGGCAGAAGAGCAGCAGCGCCGTCACGACTTCGGTCACGGTCACGGCGGTCGACAATCCCACGCTTGCCAACCTGAGCGGCTCCAGCGCCCAGGCGGCCACCGACCAGCTCATTGTCTACACCAGCTCGGGCGAGCAGCTGATTCCGCAGATGACGGTGCTCGATCCGGACAGCACCACGGTCAGCTCCGCCAGGATCAGCATCGTCAGCCCGAACAGCAACGAATCCATTGCCCTCACGATTCCGAACGGCAGCCCGGTCAGCTCCGCGGGGTCGACGGGTACAACCATCACCCTGAACGGCAGCGACACGCTGGCCAACTACCAGCAGATCCTGCGCTCGCTGACCTACTCCAACTCGCTGACGGTGACCAGCATCCGCGAGGTGGACGTCACGCTCAACTACGGTAGCGCCTCGGCGGTGACCTCGCGCGTCTTCATCCAGGTCAACGAGAACTCGCTCGACAACGCGCCTGGCTTGAGCGTCACCTCGGCCAACGCCACCTTTACTGAAGGCGGTGCCGCGGTGTCGGTCCTGAGCAATGCCACGCTCACCGACAACAACGCCAACAACGTCCTCAACGTCAACGCCGACAAGGACCGCCTGCTGTCGGCGACCGCCACCATCACCAACCCGCAGGATGGGGCGGCGGAGGCCCTGTCGGTGGACCTGAGCGGGGTCAGCGGCTTCGGGCAGACCTACAACAGCAGCACGGACACGCTGACCATCACCGGCAACGGCAGCTACGCCGACTACACCACCATCCTCAAGACCCTCAAGTACACTAACAGCTCGCAGACCCCGAATTCCCAGAACGCGACCCAGACCACCCGCAACATCGCGGTGGTCATCAGCGACGGGCAGAAGAGCAGCGGCGCCGCCAACGCCTCGGTCACCGTGACGCCGCAGGACAATGCCCCGGTGGTGAGCGGCATCGGCAGCGTGTCGACTGCTTTTACCGAGGGCGGCGGCGCGGTGTCGCTGTCCACTGCCCTGGCAGGATTGAACCTGACCGATGCCGATAACACGACCCTGGCCTCCGCCACCGCCAGCATCGGCAACCTGCTCGATGGCGCATCCGAGAGCCTGGCCGTGACGGTCGGCTCGAGCGGGCTCACGGCCAGCTACAACGCCAGCACCGGCGCACTGAGCCTGACCGGAAGCGCCAGCCTGGCCACCTACCAGTCGGTGCTGAAGACCCTGAGCTACAACAACACCTCCAGCACCCCCAATACCACCGCGCGTCAAATCCAGCTGCGGGTCAACGACGGCACGCTGTCCAGTAATGCGGCCACCACCCTGGTGACGATCGCCTCCGTCGACAACCCACCGAGCTTGAGCGCGACCTCGGCCGGGGCCACCTACACCGAAGGCAATCCGCCGGTCGCGGTGCTGTCCGCCGTTAGCGTCAACGACGTGGACGGCGCGAACCTCTATTCGGCGACGGTCACCCTCGCCAGCGCGCCGGACGGCGCGGCGGAGGCCCTGGCGGTCACCGTCAATTACGGCCTGTCCCAGGTCTACAGCTACAACGCCGGCACCGGCGTGGGCACGCTGACCATCACCGGGTCGGCGACCAAGGCGCAGTACGGCTCGGTGCTGCAGACGCTGACCTACGCCAACTCGTCCGTCACCCCGCACACGACCGCGCGCAGCATCAGCATCGCGGTGAGCGATGGCCAGAAGAGCAGCGGCGTGGCGACGGCCTCCGTGGCGGTGGCCGCCGTGGACAACGCCCCCGTGATCACCGGCACCGGCACCACCGCCGGCACCTTCGTCGAGGGCGGCGGCGCAGTGGCGGCGGGCTTGGCCGGACTGACCCTCACCGACATCGACAGCACCAACCTCGCTTCCGCCACCATTTCGATCAGCAACCTGCTCGACGGCACCGCCGAGAGCCTGGCGGTGACGGTCGGGTCCAGCGGGCTCAGCTCCAGCTACAACGGCGCCACCGGCGTCCTGACCCTGACCGGTAGCGCCAGTGTGGCGACATACCAGGGTGTGCTACGCACCTTGGTCTACGGCAATACCTCGACCAACCCCACCACCACCAACCGCGTCATCACCGTCAAGGTCAACGACGGCACCCTGGACAGCAACACCGCCGCGACCCTGGTGACCTTGCAGCCCGTCGACAATGCCTCCGGAGTAACGGCGACCTCCGCCGGCGCCACCTTCACCGAGGGCGGGGCGGCGGCGACGGTCTTCTCGGCCTTCGGCATCAACGACCCCGACAGTCCCAACCTGCTGTCCGCTACGGTGACCCTCAACAGCGCCCCGGACGGTGCCGCCGAAGCCCTGGCCGTCAATCTTGGCAGCTCCGGACTGTGGCAGGGCTACAACTACGACTTCAGCACTGGAAAGGGGACCCTGACCATCCTGGGCCTGGCCAGCGCCGCGCAGTACGCCTCGGTGCTGCAGACCCTGAGCTATACCAACAGCTCCCTGACCCCCAACACCACCGCCCGCAGCATCAGCGTAGTGATCAGCGATGGCCAGAAGAACAGCAACACCGTCAGCGCCTCCGTGACAGTGGTGGCGACGGACAACCCGCCGATGGTGGCGCTGAGCGCGACCAGTGTCCCGGAGAGCAACGACAACACCGTCACCTTCAACGGCTCGCCGGTGCTGCTGGCCCCAGCGGGTGCGGTGTACGACATCGACAACGCCAACCTGCAGTCGTTGCACGCGTACATCGTCAACCCGTTTGCCACGGAAACGCTTTCGGCAACAGTGCCAACCGGCAATCCCATCACGCTGGCCTACGACGCCAACAACCAGGGCGTGACCCTGACCGGCCCGGCGACCCTGGCGCAATTCACCCAGGTGCTGCAAATGCTGCAATACAACAACACCCAGTCGATCCAGGACTACTGCCAGATCCTGGTGGTCGCCAACGACGGCATGGTGTCGGGCACCGCCTCGAATGTCTTCGTGGCGCCGCAGTCCACGGCCTACACTGCCCCGACCGGGTATCCGGCGGCGGTCGGCGCCAGCGCGGTGTCCATCGGCGGCACCAGCGCCACGGCCCTGGCCTCGTCGGGCGATCGCACCATCTACTACCTCTACGATGCCGCCGGCCAGCTGAGCTACACCGTGCAGGGGCAGGACGCGACCCACTACGACGTCACCGGCTACACCTACGATGGGGCGGGGCGCAAGCTGTCGGAGACGCAGTACAACACCCCGCTGAGCAGCGCGCCGGCCAGCGGCCTGGCCAGCAGCATCAGCCCCAACACCAGCGATCCACTCAACCGCACCACGCGCTATTTCTACGACAACGACGGCAAGCTGACCGCAACCCTGGATGCTGACGGCTACCTGGCCCAGACCGTCTACGACGCCGCCGGCGAGGTCTCCAAGACCATCGGCTATGCCACCCAGATCACCAACGCTACCACCCTGGCCGGTCCTCTGGCGGGGCTGATCACCGCCGCTGCCGGCAGCGACAACCTCCCCAACGCCAACGACCGCGTCTCCTACACCTACTACGACGGCGAGGGCAGGGTACTGGCTACGCTGGACGCGATGGGCTACCTGACCGTCAACGGCACGGTCAACACCTCGACGCATGCACTGACCAGCGGCTACGACAAGGCCGGCAACCTGCTCACCCAGACGCGCTACGCCACCGCCGTCACCGGGTATACGGCACCGACCACCAACACAGGCACCCCGGCGCTCAGCGATCTGCTGAACCACCTCGTGGCGGGCAGCGCAGCAACCGGCGCCGACCAGATCCAGACCTGGGTCTACGACGGGCTCAACCGCGTGACCCAGCAGACCGACTACCAGGGCACGGTCACCACCTACACCTACAACGCCACCACCGGCTTCCTCGATTCCACGACGGCGGCCTACGGCAGCTCCGACGCCCGCACCACCAGCTACCAGTACGACGCCCTGGGCCGGGTCAACGACACGCTGTTTGGTGTGGGCAGTGCCTCGCTGGCTGGGGGCAACAACGCAGCCTGGAATGCCAGCAGCGCAGCGGGCAGCTACGGCCACAAGACCTTCTACGATGCGGCCGGACGCAAGGTCGAGAGCATCGACCCGGACGGCAACCGGACCTACTACTTCTACGACGACGACGGCCGCCTGCGTTATACGGTGGTGGACGCCGGCACCTCAGCTTATGGAGCGACGCAGTCGGGCGAAGTCACTGAGACGCGCTACGATGCCTTCGGCGGCGTAACCGCCACGGTCCAGTACGCCCAGCGCATGGACCTGAGCGCCTTCATCGACGCCAACGGCCAGGCCGGCGGACTACTGGCCCATCCCGCCAATACGACGGACACCAACGCGGTCAGCGCGCTGAATGCCTTCGCCTCAGCGCATGGGGCCGATGCGGCCAACCGCGTGACGACCTTCGCCTATACCGACAACCGCGGCCTGCTGACGCAGACCGTCGAGGACTACGGCGGCGCCGGTCATTTCAACTTCACCACCACCGACAGCTACAACGCCTTCGGCGAGCTGTCCACTGTGGTCACCGACGTCGGCTCAGCCCACGCGGGCACGGGCGCGGCCACACGTAGTGACGTCTACTCTTATACGAAGCGCGGACAGGTCAAACAAGTCGCCGTGGACAACGGCGGCCTAGGCCTGGTGACGCAAAAAGTATATGACGCCTATGGTGCCGTCATCCAGGTGACCGACCCAAACCTCAACATCACCAAGACGGTCTACGACAACCTCGGGCGCGAGTCGCAGACCATTGAGGACTACGGCACTACCGGCCACCTGAATCTGACCACCATCACCACCTACGACGCCTTCAACCGCGTGCTAACGATCCAGGACCGCGACCTCAATACCGTTACCTACAGCTATACCGACAACACCCGGACCGCGGTGATGACCTCGGCCGAGGGCATCACGGTCGCCACTGTCAAAAACCGCGAAGGGCAGACGGTGAGTGTCACCGATGGCAACGGCATGGTCACCAGCTACACCTACGATGCCGACGGCAACCTCAAGACCACCACGATCGACTCCGCCTCGGGCGGCCTGCAGCTCAAGACCACCCAGAACTACGACGACGCTGACCTGCTGAGCAGCACGGTCGACGCCAACAACGTCATCACCACTTACACCTACGACGCGGCCCGGCGTGTCCTGAGCAAGACGGTCGATCCCGCCGGGTTGGCTCTGACCACCAGTTTCGGCTATGACGCCTTCGGCGAGGCGGCTCAAGTCACCGACCCCAACGGCATCACCACCACCACGGTCTTCGACAACGAAGGCCGCAGTGCCGCAGTGATCGTCGATAGCGTTTCCACCGGGCTGCGTTTGGCCACCACGTATACCTACGATGCTCAGGGTCATACGCTGACCAAAGTGGAAGGCCAGCAGGGTACCTACAACAGCACTACCAAGCTCTGGAGTTTTGCGCTCGCGCCGAATACCGACTCCACCGTCACCA
>Ga0070741_10000659_pt1 | contig 118725 bp, 112 predicted proteins | sample Coa_R1_4_FD_66440 | JGI IMG/M metagenome (GOLD analysis project Ga0070741, IMG submission 66440) | Surface soil microbial communities from Centralia Pennsylvania, which are recovering from an underground coalmine fire - Coalmine... | ecosystem: Environmental > Terrestrial > Soil >... | reverse complement strand
TTCTCGATGATCGAGCGGCTGATCGCGAGGCCCATGCCCATGCCCTGGGGCTTGGTGCTATAAAACGGATCGAAGATTTTTTCCAGATCCTGCGGCTGGATCCCGACGCCGGAGTCGCGCACGGCGACGAGCACCCGGTCCGCGCCGTTCTCGCAAGAGCGCACGAGCAGCTCGCGCGGCCGCTCCGTCTGTCCCGACACGGCGTCGATGCCGTTCATGATCAAATTGAGGATAACCTGCTGGAGCTGCACCCGATCCGCCAATACCCGCGGACGCGTCTCGGCCAGCTCCACGCGCAGCTCCACTCCGTTTCGCCGGATTTCGGGGTGAGCCAGCGCGGCGGTGTCCTGAATAACCTCGTTCACATCGAGGCTGGTTTTTTCCGTCCCGGTTTTTTTTACCAGCGCGCGGATCCGGCCGATGATGGCGCCGGCGCGCCGGCCGTCGCGGATGATGCGCTGGGCGGCTTCGCGCGCCTCGTCGATATTGGGCGCAGCGCCGGCAAGCCAGCGGACGCAGGCGCCGGCGTTGTTGACGACGGCGGTGAGCGGCTGGTTGATCTCGTGCGAGATCGAGGCGGTCATCTCGCCGAGCGTGCTCACCCGCGTGGCGTGGGCCAGTTCCAGCTCGGTCTCGCGCAGGCGATCTTCGGCCAGCTTGCGCTCGGTAATGTCCTCCGAAAGCGCCATCAGGAAACGCGGCATGCTCTCGGTGCCGGGCACCAGAGAGACGTTGTTGCTCACCCAGATCCATGCGCCGTCTTTGCGCCGGTGCTGCTGCTCGAGCCGGAATTGCCGGCGCCGGCCTTCGAGCAGGTCGTTGATGTAGCGCGCGCTTTCTTCGCGATCCTCGGGGCGGGTGAGCGCCAGAAAAGTGAGCGAGCGGAGCTCGGCTTCGCTGTAGCCGAGCATTTTCTGATAGGCGGCGTTGGCGGCGAAAAAACGGCCGGTGATCTCGGTGAGCACGACGCCGATGGCGGAATTCTCAAACACCGCGCGCCAGCGCTCTTCGCTGGCGCGCAGCGCCTCTTCGGCGCGGGTGCGCTGGAGAACATCGTGCTCGAGGTCGCTTTTGGTGTCCTCGAGGACTTCCACCGCTCTGCGGTTGTTCGCGCACAGCAGCGTGGTAAAAACCGCGCAGCCGATCACCGGGATGATGTGGGCGACGACCGAGAAATCGTTGCGCCCGTAAAAGTACACCCACTGCGGCTGCAGATAATTCAGGATCACGTGATGCAGCGCGGTGAGGACGCAAACGATCCAGCCAAGCCGCCAGTCGGAGTAGATCACAAGCAGGGCCATGATCATGAAGAAGTGGAAATGCATCTCGATCGAGCCGCCGCTCACGAAGACAAAAAGATAAGAAAACGTCGTCAACGCGACGCTGATCAGGATGCGCCAGAAATAGTGGTTGCCGAGCCGGCCGCGAAGCAGAGTTGGTATGAGGGCGGCCGACCAGCCCACCAGCACGACGGCCGCCGCTTCGTGCAGGCTGATCACGCGCCAGGCGAAAGGAGAAGGAAAATAGGCGGCGAGCCTCAACACCGAATTGGTGAACGCCAGCAGCGCGACCGCGCCGAAGTGCCACCAGAGAATCGCCACGATGAATCGATCCACGCTGCGATAATTGAGCGCGTCGGCATAATCCCGATTGATATCGGCCGCAAAATCGAGATTCATCGAAGCCCCTTGGCCGCGGCGGCGCCATGCGCCGCGCCGGCGCGGTTTCTCTTCCCGTGCCAGCGCCAAGCGATGCCGGAGCCGGCGGCGAGCAGACCGGACAGCGCGAGCATGGCGAAAGCGCCGCCGGCTCCGGCGCCGGGCCCGGCGGCTATCCACAGGTACCAGTCGTCGGGCCGGTGGATTTTGCCGGGCTCGCCGGATTTTTCAAACTCCAGAAATACTTCATAGAACCCGTCGCGGGGAAATCGCCCGAGCCAATCCCCCGCGCCGTCCTGCGCGGACAGAAGGGGGCTTGCCAAAAGAAAATCCCCGGACTTCTCGTCGCGAATCCTGACGCGAAAGAAAACTCGCTCCGCGAGTCTGCGCCCGGTTTTGAAATCGCGAAAGAAAAACCGCAGGCGCGCGGCGTCGCCGGCGGGCAGAAGCATCAGGCTGACGACGTACTTGTGATCGACGACTTTCTCGGGACCGCCGTGCGCTGCGGCAAAGGGGGGGCCCGAGACCAGGATCAGCGAGCCCGTCAACAAAACCGCGCTGATGATCGCTCTGCTCGGCACGGGAATCCTCCTACCGTGGCACGAAGAATGGGTTTCCCTAGGCAATTTCGCCGGCAATAACTCTCGGACACGTCCGCAGAACGTCCATGATGATGCACCGCCAAACTGGGTGGGGTTGTAACAAAGATGACAGGGTCTTTGTATAGGGGCAAGATGTAGTTCAGCCATCCCCTGGGCTTTTACGAAGTCCCAGCTTCTGCGCCATCAAGCCAACAGGTCTTGGCTACGCCACTGGGGGGCTGATCCGACACTTGTCCGCGGCGGCGCTGTCGAGGCCCTCGTGTATGTATAAGATTCCTCGTCGCGTCTGCCAGCGATCTATGGCCGGCCCGGCTCGTTGCCTTGATGGGATGATTTGTTTGCCGTCTCGAAACGCCATCGACGGCGCCGCTGGTGATGACAAAATCGTCGACTATGAATTTGTCGATCGCCTCGGGATGGCGCGCCGTCCAGACCGCCGCCCAGAAATCTTCCACGATCTTGGCCGATCACGCCTGGCGCGCGACCCGCCACAGATCTTTCATCCGCGCAACGACATCTTCCGCCGTCTCCACCCCCGGCGAAAATTGCGCGTCGAGAATGAGCTCCGCCGCGCCGAGTTTTCGTGTCGTCTTGATGTCCTCGCCGATCTGCTCGAGGGTGCCGGTAAACTCGCCGCGATTTTTTTCAACCGGAACATCATAAATCTCCACGTTGGCGCGCACGATCAACGCCAGCGCGGCCGGATCGCGGCCGGCGTTCTGCGCCATCTGCCTGATTTCCTCGAACATGGGACCGATGCCGCTCAGTGGAATGCCGACCGGCAGCCAGCCGTCCGCTTCCAGGGCGACTCGTTTCAGCGCGCCGGCGGCGTAGGCCGCCAGGTAAATCGGCGGATAAGGTTTTTGCACCGGCTTGGGACCGATGACCGATTTGGCGATCCGATAATATTTGCCTGCGAACTCTACCGGATCGGCCGTCCAGATTTTCTTGAGGACCTGGAGCATCTCGTCAGCGCGCCTGCCGCGCTCCTCCCACGGCACGCCGGCCGCTTCGTATTCGTCCGGCGACCAACCCACGCCGAAGCCGATTCGCAGTCGTCCTTCAGACAACACGTCGAGCGTGGTCAACCGCCGCGCCAGGAGCACGGGATTGTACCAGGGAAGGTTAAGAATGCTCGTGCCGAGCGCAGCGCGGCGTGTATGCGCGGCGGCGAAGGTCAGCGTCTCCAGAGGATCGAGCACATTCTTATAGTTGACCGGCAGAGAGCCATCGCCGACCGGATAGGGTGAACGCGGATCGAGATGGATCGGCCAGAGGATACGGTCGATGACCCAAAGGCTGTCGAAGCCCAAATCTTCGGCTTCTCTGGCACAGCGGGCGACGATCTCCGGGCCAATCCTCGGATCCAACTGCGGAAGGGTGAATCCAAAACGCATCATAAGCTCCTCTATGATTCTTCAAGATTATGCCGTGGTAAATGACTCAGCTCTTCCCGAGGGCGCCGGCGGCGCATGTTTCACGGCGCCATCCGTTTGAGAATTCCGTCGCGCACGATCAGCGTGTGAAACAGGACCGCGCCGAAGTGCGCGATGAACGTCAGGAAAAAGAAATAGGCAAGGACGGTGTGCGCCGTGCGCAAAAACGCGTACAGCATGGCATCGTGCGGCAGGATGAAAGGCAGATGCACGGAGCCGAACAGAACAATCGGATAGCGCGCCGCCGACAGCATTCCCCAGCCGATCAGCGGCAGCGCGAACATCAGGCCATACATCGTGTACTCCGACGCCGTTGCCATCAGCCGCTCCGCGCGCGCCATCGTCGCGGGAAAAGGCGGCGGCGGATTCAAGAGACGATTCACGAAGCGAATGACGACCAGGATCAGAATCGCGATGCCCAGCGGGCGATGGATCGATACGAGCACAGGATAGCTTTCCAGCGAGGCGACCATGGCGACGCCGATGCAGAGCATCGCCAGAATCATCGCGGCCATCGTCCAGTGGAGCAGCCGCGACAAGGCGGTGAACTGGCGGATCTGGGTTGCCATTCTCAGCCTCCTTTATCTACGTCGGCCGGTTTGATCGCAGGCGGCTGCTGAATTTCGCCGGCGCGTCTTCGGTACGATTGCGAGTACACCGCCGAGCGCGCGCTCAGTAATGGATCGTCGGATGGCGCGATGCCGGCCGGCAGCACCAGCGGGTCGAAGTTGACATCCCTGGCGGCGCTGGTCTCGTCGCTTTCCACCCGATCGAGGGTCAGGGTTCCCGCGTCGATCTGTTCGCGCTCCGCCGGCCAGGCGATGCTGGGGTCGTTGGTGGGATCGCCCGGCTGCCCGATGACGATGACGAGGCGCCATTGCAGCGGCCGGCGGTGAATCGCGGCGATCAAGCCGTCAAAGAGATAATTCTTGTCATCGGTCGGCGAGCCGGTGCCGGCCGCGAACGGCTGCGCCGGCACCAGCATCCAGCGCACCGGCGTCGAAACGCCCGACGCATTGATGAAGCGAAAGGCGTTGAGCGCGTGGAACGTCGTGTCGGCGAACCCGGATGAGGGAGGCTGTTCTTTGATCACCCCCAGCGCTTTTACGGTCTCGGGATGGCGGTCGAGGAACGCCTTCATCGCGGCCGGATCGGGCTTGCCCGTGCTCGGGTCGAGCTTGGACGCGATCAGCAGCTCGGCAAAGGCGCCGGGAGCACGCACCGGAAACACCGGCAGATTGATCATCGCGGTGCGCCATAGCTCGCCGTCGGGAAGCGAGAACTGAAGCCCCAATCCGCGCACGGCATCCGGCGTGTCGGCAACGTAAGGCTGTCCACCTCCCAGAGAAAAGCGCCCGAGCACCGGCACGCGCCCCGGTCGAAAGATGACCGCTCGGGAAAAACGAACGCCGTTGCCATTGCTTTCAAAGAATCCCGAAACGCCGACGCCCTTGGCATGATTGCGGCGAAAGCCGGGATGAATTCCAGCGACGCGTTCGAAAACATCGGCAAACCGCGCCGGCGTCAGATCCTGCGGAGCAAACCAGCCGCCGAGATACGCGAATAGGACGATGACCGCCGCGAGCACGGCGCCGATCAACACCAGTCTTCCCAATGTGTCGGCCGTGCCAGGGCGCTGCCGCGCAACTTCCGCCGAAGCTCCAGGAATGTTCGCCATTTTCAACTCCAATCAAATCGAGCAACCGGTTCAGGAACGAGCAAACAAGCGGACTGCGGCCTTCGTGGCGCTGGAAACGCTGCCAGGGAATCCTTGTGATGGCGGCGATCGAGCGGTTCAGGATGACCGAAGCGCCGTTGCCCCACAGCGGCAGAAAATCGCATCAGACCGTCGACAGGGCGCGCCTGGGTTTGATCGCTTGCGCCGGCCGAGGCGCCACCTTCGACAGAAGCAGCCCGAGCCCCTCCACCATCGTCGGGTGCGCGAGCACTGCGTCGCGCAGCCGCGTGTAGGGAAGATTCGCGATCATCGCCGTCTGCGCCACGGCGACGACTTCGCCGGCCTCGGCGCCGATCATCGTGAAGCCGAGAATGCGGTCGTCGCCGCCGATCAGAGCTTTCATGAAGCCCTGCAGCTCGCCGGTGGTCTGGCTGCGCAGCACGGCGCTGATCGGCAGGATCGCCGCGCGCGCGTCGATGCCGCGGCGCCGCGCTTCGACTTCGGTCATTCCCACGCGCGCGAGCGGCGGATCGGTGTACATGCAATACGGAATGAGCCGATCGCGGGTGCTGCGTTCGCCGCCGGCCAGGTTTTCCCGGATGATCTGAAAATCATCGTGCGACACGTGGGTGAACTGCGGGCTGCCGGCGCATTCGCCGATCGCCCAGACGCCGGCGGCGCTCGTCTCCAGCCGCTCGTTGACCCGAATGTAACCGCGCGCGTCCAACTCCACCCCGGCTTTGTCCAGCCCGAGGTCTGCCGTGTTCGGAACGCGTCCGGCGGCGACCAGGATGTCGCTGCCTGCGATGGTCTGTTCGCCGGACGCCGTGCGCACGGTCAATCTGACTTCCTGCCCCGATCGGCCGCTTACCTGGACCGTCTCCGCCGCGAGTAGAAACTGAATGCCCTCGCCGGCAAGAATCCGCTGCACTTCCGCCGCGACATCGGGATCCTCGCGGGCCATCAGCTGGGAGTTGCGCTGAATCACGGTCACGCGGCTGCCGAAGCGGCGGTAGGCCTGCGCCAGCTCCAGGCCGACGTAGCCGCCGCCGAGCACGATCAGGTGCGCGGGCAGATAGTCGAGCTCGAGAGCCTCGATGTGGGTGAGCGGCTCTGCCTCTTGAAGACCGGGCAGCGGCGGAATCGCCGCGCGCGTGCCGACGTTGATGAAAACTTTGTCGCCCGCGAGCCTGCGGGTGCCGCCGTCGTTCAGCCGCACCTCGAGCGTCTTCGGCGCCACGAAGCGGCCGGTTCCCAGGATCAACTCGGCGCCGCTCGCCTGGTAATTTTTCCGGTGCGCGGCGATCAGGCTTTCGACCATCTCGCGCTTGCGCCGCCGCACCTGAGCCATGTCGAGATTCACGCTTCCCGTCGTCAAGCCGAACTGCGCGGCGCGGTGAACCAGCTGTGCGACTTTCGCGCTCCAGATTTCGTTTTTGCTCGGCAGGCAGGCGATGTTCGGGCAGGCGCCGCCGATCCAGCGGCGCTCGACCACGGCGCTGCGGCGCCCCGAACCCGCCAGATGCCAGGCCAGCAGCTTGCCGCCGGCGCCGCTGCCAACGACGAGGATTTCAAATCGTTCCGTTTGAGACATGATTTCCTCCGTGGGTTCGAACTCTCGACAAAGACCGGAAGCGCGCAGCGGCCGTCATTTCATTCATGGCCGCCGTCACGATCATTCCGTTCGTCCCGGACGGGGCGCCGCGTGCCGCTGCTTGATCGTGAGGAGAAAATCACATCGGACTCCTTGGTTCCTGGGACGTTGAAACGAGCGATGGCAAGCACTCGAGCAACGCATGTGCCAGAGCGCCGCCACGCACAAACCTACCGAGCACGACGATGGACCCGCCTTCGGTGCGGCTGGCGAGGAATGGCACTGTCGAAGCAGCGACACTCATCGACAGGTGTCGAACTTTCGACGGCGCGAGGCGGGGCGCAGGGCCATGCAAGAATTAGAAATCGCGAGGCAGTCTGGCGCGGCGGTGGAAGAAGGTTTTTTCTTCTCTGACCGATTTCTATGTTCGGCGCCGGATGCTGTTACGGCTGCTCAACGCGGTGCAGCGCGCCGTGCGCGAGTCGCGCAACATAGCTCTCATCCAAGCTGCGCGACTTTGCCTCGCAGCCCCCACAGAATAAGCGCCACGGAAGCGATGATCACGATCGCAACGCTCAGGAATCCGGCTCCGATCAGACGCTCTTGCCAGGGTTGTCCGTGATGGCCTGCCGAGATTATGGGATTCGCCGCTGCCGTGGCGAAGATCGCGGCAAACGTGGTGGTGAGCCAGTTCGCGTAAGTGCCGTAGAGCGCGCTCCAGTAGGCTGCCGACTTTACCGGCGGCGCCAGCCTGACCTCGCTCCACACGGCGCCGAGAGCGACCAGAAAAGTGCCGTTCATCACGCCTTCCAGGTGCGCGGCGAGCCCCATGCGCATATTCGCGAAGCGTTGTTCGAGCAGGCCGGTCACCAGCCCGAGCAGAAACAGAAATATCCCGTGCCACATCAGACGCCGGTGGTCGGATTTCATCTCGAGTATCCTCTCGAAGCGCTCAGTCTCACGCACCCTGTTACCGATCTCATCCGTGTATTGTTGCCGGGCTCAGGATGCGAATTGTCCTGCCAGGACGGCGCGTCGGGCGAGCACGGCGCAGGGCATCCCGATCAGAAACATGTGGGCCAGTATGCTGAGCCCGATCCAAAGCGCGTCTTTCGATCCCGGCCCCGCCGCCGAAAGCGGCAGCACGATGTAGTTCATCGCTCCATACACGAGCAGGCCGTAGATGGCGCCGGCGAGTAAAGGCTGGCGCCAGAGGAGAGGCCAGCGCAGCGCCACCCGGTAATACACAACCGCGGTGGCAAGCGCGATCAGAAAATGCAGAACCAGACCCAATGCCGCGCTCGGCCAGCCGCCTTGAAAGGCCGCCGGGCCGAGCAGGCCGGCGGCGACGTCTTGGAAGATGCGTTGCGCCGGTAGATGAGCCTTCACTGCCCAGAACGCGCAGGCGTAGAGCATGTCAAGCGTGCCGGCGATGAGCCCGCCGGCCAGAACGTACGCCGCGGGATGGGCGCGCTGGCGCGGCAGCGGAGATGACGTTGTCCGGCGCTCCAGTTGCGGAGCGCGCAGGGAAGATTCACTCATGCTCGTTCTCCCGTGGATTGAATTGAGTCCACTTTTTTTCAGAGCAACGGCGATGCCAAAAAAAAAGAAAGGGGCGCGACGCACTTCTCAGCTCGCTTTTTTCGCCGACCCGCGCGCGAGTTTCGGTACGGTCGCCTTCGACTGTTGTGAGCGATTGGCCGCCTGCCGTTGGGCCGGCACCTGGCGATCCGCCGGCGTCGTTTCTCGACACTCGAACCGGCGCCACGCGCGCTAGAAATCGGCGATGTTGCGTGGAACGCGCTTTGCTCGCCGGTTCGGTTTGGTTATCGTCCAGCTGAAAGCTTGCGCGATTGCGCCAGCCGGTGTTCCGCTGCCGGCCGAAAGGGTGGGTCCCATGCATTCCAAGGTGCGCCAGGTAGAGATTTTCATCGTGGCCGTGATCTTGTGTCTCGCTTTCGTTACGGCCGCCCGCGCGGGCGCGCCGCTCGAGCTCGTGCGCACGAGTATCGACAAGGCCATTCAAATTCTCAGGGATCCCAAACTGGCTGCCGCCGATAAAAAGAAGGAACGGGTCGATCGCTTGAAAGAGGCGCTCGATGGAATTTTCGATTACGAGGAGATGGCCAAGCGCGCGCTCGGTGCCCATTGGCGCCAGCGAACCCCGGCGGAGCGGCAGGAGTTCGTCAAGCTATTCCAAAAATTTCTCGAGAGCGTGTACGCGGACAAGATCGATCTCTACGGCGGTCAGCAGGTGCGCTTTGGCCGCGAGGCGATAGACAGCGGCTTTGCGCAGGTGGAAACCACGATCATCGAGCCCAAAGGCGACGAGATCACGGTCGTCTATAAATTGCGGCGCAACGACGGGCAATGGAAAGTCTACGATGCCGTCGTGGATGACATCAGCATCGTCAACAATTATCGCTCCCAGTTCGATCGAGTTATCGCCAGACACTCTTATGAAGAGCTTGTGAAGCGATTGCGGGAAAAAGCGGGATAGCGTCATCCGCCGCCTGCGCAACCCCGAATCGCGAGCACCGCGTCCGCGGCACGACATCCGCGCGCCACCAAAGCATCAGCGATTGGCCCCGACTTCAAGCACGATCTTTCCCTTCGGCTGAGGCCGTGCGCGTTCGAGCATGAAATGAGCCTCGCGCGCATCGGCGAGGGGCAGCACTGCGCCCACGCGCGTTTTCAGCTTTCCGCCATCGACGAGGCCGGCGATCTCCGCCAGAGACTGGCTCGTGACGTTGACCAGAAAGAACGCGGCTTCGACGCCGTGGCTTTGCGCAAGTTGCCGGTCAGGACGGGACACCGCCGAAATCAGCTTGCCGCCGCGACGGAGAATTTGAAAGGAGCGCTGTTGGGTTTCGCCGCCGACCAGATCGATGACTGCGTCCGCATCGCGAACCTCTTCCTCGAAGCGCCGGGTACGGTAGTCGATCACCGTGTCTGGGCCGAGGCTGCGCACCCACGGAAAATCATCCGCGGCTGCGGTCGCGATGGTTCGCATGCCGGCGCGCGCGGCCAGCTGAACCGCGTAGGCTCCAACGTTTCCCGCCGCGCCGTGAATGACCACCGTTTCGCCTGCTTTGAGTTGCGCCTGATCGAATAACGCCTGCCATGCCGTCACGGCGATGACAGGAACAGAAGCAGCTTCGATGCAGGTTAGCGAGGCTGGCTTTCTCGACATCATCGCTGCGCAAGCCAGAGCATACTCGGCGTAGGCTCCGATAAAGCGGGGATTCGTAACCCCGTAAACCTGATCTCCCGCGCGCAGGTCGGAAACTCCTGACCCCACGGCGACGATCTCACCGGAGAGATCCGAGCCCAGAATGAGCGGCAGCGGCTGCGGCAAAGCGCTCTTGCCGGCCCTGATCCAGCCGTCCCACGGACCGACCCCGGCGGCTTCAACTTTGACAAGGACCTCGCCAGGGCCGGGATTGGGCCGAGGAATTCGCTCGAACCTCATGATCTCCGGCGGGCCGAATTCATGAACGCGCCAGGCCATCATTGATAAAGGATTCTGTTCCTCATCGGCTTGTTGAACGACGCTCGCGGCCATTTCGTGCTCCTTAGAAATCGATCGCGATCTCTACTTCTTGTCCGGTAAAGTCAGCGGCTGGTCTTTGGAATCGACGACGAAGACAGCCAACAGGCTCGCAGGCTCCCTGTCGCTGGCATTCTCACTGATCCGGTGATGCGAGCCGGGCATTTCGTAGAAGCCTTCGCCGGCCCGGTAGATTTTAGCGGGCGCATCGTCAACCTGGCTGCGAATAGCGCCTGACAGCACGTAAGCGTAGATGAATGCCGACCGGGCATGGCGATGGGCGAGGGATTTGCCGCCGGGAGGATAGGTCACGACGACGGCAACCATGCTCTTTCCTTCGCTGTTCGGAAGAGCGTGCTCGAAGACCGTTTTTACTTCGTCATTGGCCTGCCCCAAGGCGAGACCGGTCGGAAATATCAGCCACGCAAAAAACGCGAGAGCTGCGAGGCTCCAACTATGCTTCATCATTTTCTCCTCCGCGGTTGGAGATCCGCAAACCGGAATTCAGCACGCAAAAAAAACTGAGTTCGCTTGCTCCTAGCCTCGCGACTGCGAATAATGACCCACTTCACGGGATCAGCCGTTCCTGCCGGAGCCGGTCAAACAGGTCGAAAAAAGATCGCTCGCTCTCCTGATAGGCCAGGAAACCAAAACGCCGGCTCTTCGACATGTCGTTGACGCATTCGATCGGGCGGCCGAGGTCGCTGTCGGTGTGCCAGGCGGAGGCCAGTCGCTCGAGGCGAGTGGGCTGAAGGCCGTGCTCGGCGACGATGCGATCCCACAGCGGCTCCGCGCCGGCCAGCTGTTGCTGGAGCGGCTGCGCTTTGCCGGGATAGGGAGCCGGCTCGATCTCGAAGTAATTCGCGATGGCGGCCCACATGCGCCGCCAGCGAAAGACATCGCCGTTGACGACGTTGAAGGCCTCGTTGCGCGCGGCCGGTGTCGTCGCGGCCCAGGTGAGATGACGGGCGAGAAGGCGGGCGTCGGTCACGTCGGTGAGCGATGCGTACTGGGTCGGCGACCCGGGAAAAATAAATGGCCGGCCGGTGGCCCGGCAGATCGAAGCGTAGGTCGCCAGCGTGACGCCGAGGTTCATGAGGTTGCCGACCGCGTAGCCGATGATGGTGTGCGGGCGATGCACGGTCCAGCCAAACCCGAACTTCCCGGCGAGCTCGAAGACAATATCTTCCTGCGTGTAGTAAAAGTTTTCGCCCGGAAGGCGCGGCTGGGTTTCGCGAAAGGGCGTCTCGGGCTGATTCCTGGCGTACGCCTCGAAGGGACCGAGATAGTGTTTTGTGCCGGTCACCAGCGCCGCGTGGCGCAACGAATCGCCAGCGCAGGTCACGGCCTGCAACACGTTGCGGACGATGGCGCCGTTGACGCGGCAGTTCTCGCTCTCCGTCGCCATGCGCATCCAGGCGCAAAAGAAAATGTGGGTGGGCTGGACCCGCGACAGGACGCGGGCTGTTTCTTCGGGGTCGAGCACGTCGACGGCGATGGGCGCAACCCGCGAAAAGCCCTTGAGCGGATGGCGGGACACGCCGTAGATATCCCAGTCCCCTTCGTCGATGAGACGCCGAACGAGATTGTTGCCGACGATCCCGGTCGCGCCCACGACCAGAGCACGCTGGTCAAACATGACGGATCCTTGTCTCTGCTATTTTACCTGCGCAACCTCGGCGCCATTGAATAAGCGCAAACGCGAGCGCACGACCTGCTTCACCGCTACCACCGCGAACGGCAGGATCTTGTAAGGCACAACTTCATCGGGGTGCTTCGCCAGGCCGTTGTCCAGACCGCGGCGCCACGCGACCCGCAGCTCGGTGTTGATGTGGACGATATCGATCCCGGCGGCGATGGCCTTGCGAAAATCTTCATCGTCGGTGGCCGATCCGCCGTGGAGAGTCAGCGGAAGTTGGGTCGCATTCTTGATCTGAGCGATGCGCGCGATGTCCAGGCGCTTCCTGGTTTCGCCCTGCACCATGCTCTTCAGCATGCCGTGCATGTTGCCCACCGCCGGAGCGAGGATGTCGATGCCGGTGGACGCCGCGTACTGCCTGGCTTCCTCCGCAGTGGTCAGGCCCTTCGCCAGGTCCGGAGCTTTTTCGTGAATTTCCGAGCCGGTGCCGATCTCGCCGATCTCGCCTTCGACGAGGATGTCCGGATTGATCGCCTTGAGCGCTGCGACCGCCTCTCTGGTGCGGCGCACGTTTTCCTCGAACGGCAGCGCGGAGGCGTCGAACACGACGGCATCGAACCCGGCTCGCGCCGCTTCCACCGCCCTGGCCAGGGAGTGCGTATGATCGGCGTTGAGAAAAATCGGGAAATCGAATTCCTCGCGCAAACTGCGCACCAGGGCCGCCACCTGGCGCACGCCCATGAAGTCGCGCTCGCCTTCGGAAGCGCCCACCAGAACCGGAACCTTGAGCTCCTGCGCGGCGGCAAACACCGCCTTCAGCAGCGCCAGATCGGCGATATTGAAATGGCCGACCGCCGCGTTATTTTTTCGGGCCTGCTGCAGAACCTCGCGCAAGACGTGCATGGAATCTTCGCTTTCTTTGGGGTTCCGCTCTTCGTCCCGGGACGCCGCGCTCTACTTTGCGTTCAGACGCTGGAACAACTCCCAGGAGCTGCGCTCGACCCAGTTGTGCAGCAGTTTTCCGTCCTCGCGCACGGCCCAGACCGCCGTGCCCGTGAAATCGATCGGCCGGCGATCCGCCGGCAAGCCGAACATTCCGTTGTTTTTGCCCGTGACCCGCCAGCGCGACGCGACGCGGCTGCCGGCTTCGTTCTGAAATGTCTCGATGACCTCGAACTCGAAATCGGCGATCTTTTCCAAAAACTGCTTCACCCATTCTTTGAACTTTTCTTTCGAAACGATATCGATGCCGCCGCTGGTGATGACAAAATCGTCGACTATGAATTTGTCGATCGCCTCGGGATGGCGCGCCGTCCAGACCGCCGCCCAGAAATCTTCGACGATCTTGACCGAGTTAATTTTTTTCATCGCTTTCCGTGCCGCGGCGGACTTTACCCATAATCCGAGCAACGCTTGTGCCAGGCGCCGCAAGTTTAAAACGCAGGTAACCGGGGAACGGCGCTCCGAGAATATCGACACGAACGGACGACTCCGATGTCGACGCGCCGACAGTTGTTGGCGCGTGTCGAGCTTTCGACAGCGCGGCTTTGCGTGTCGCGCCGCTTTCGATCTGCCGGCTTAGAATTTGTACGACGTCCAGACGCCGACGAAGTCGATGTCTTTGGCGCGCGCCGCTTGGAGAAAGCCTTCGGTCAGGAAGTGCACGTAGGCGGCGTTGACCGAGATGTGCGGAGTCGCCTGCCACTCGGCTCGGAGATTGGTTTGCGCGCCGAGAAGGCGCTTCTTGTTGGCCGAGCCGGGCACGAGCGGAACTCCCGGCGGCTGATAGAAAGCGTCCTCGACGCTGTAGCGCCAGAGCACGTCGATGCCGGCGCTGACGGCGAGGTTGCGCCGCAACTGAACGGTCACCGAGGGAAAAACATCGATGAAGTTGATCGGCGCATTGATCGAGGCCTCGGTGAAATAGGCGAATCTCGGGAACAGCGGATTGAAGCTCCTGAGCGTTCGCCCCGGGCGGCCGCCGCTCGCAACGCCCGCTTGCAGCCCGAGCCGCGGCTCGCCCCAGAGGCTCGCAAGCGTGTAGCCGGTGTTGGAAGCCACCGACCAGGCGCGGATATCGCCCGCGCCGAAATCGCCGAATTGAAACATGCCTTCGATATCGTAATCCCAGGCCGCCGCGCGTCCCGAGACGCGCGTGCCGATGGTATGCCGCCGCTCGTCGGCGACGCCGGTGTTGAACGGCGCATTGTTGCGCAGAAGGCCGAGATAGTAGAGATCGACATTCAGTCCGGCCACGGCGCGCACCGGCATGGCGCCGTAGACGCCCCAGAACGCTTCCCCGGGGAACGGTTGGCGCGCGTCGCTGCGGTCGTCGAAAACGCCGCGTCTGGGAACCACCGGCACGGCGCCGAAGGCATCGATGCGAAGATCGGGCGATTCGTAAAAGACTCGTCCGCCGTCGAAGCTCATGCGGATGTTCGGGCCTTCGCGCACGTCAACCAGACGGCCCGATCCGAGCGTAATCTCCTGGCGCCCGCCTCTGAACGTCAAGCTTGAATTGCGGCCCGTCGATGCCTCCAGATCGGCAAATCCCTGCTGCAGATCGAAGCGGTCGACATCGGTCGGCGGCGAGAGGCTTTTCGAGCTCGCCAGATGACTGCCGAATTGCACGAAGGCCCGAAAGCTCTCGCCGATGTGCAGATCGCCGTTCAGCAGCAGGCGGTGCAGATCATAGGTCGTGCCGCCGCGCGAGGTGAGGTCGAAAACCGGATTGCTGAAATGCTCCACCCGCTCGCGCAGCTCGCCGCCGAAGTTGATGTAGCTGGCGGGGACAATGTCGAGGGGAATGAATTTGAGCGGCGCCCAGAAATCTTTCGGCCATGCGGGATTTTGCTGATCCGACGGAACGTCCTCAAAGCGCAGAAAATGATACGGGGTTTGCGGCTCGCTCAATAACTGGCCGAAGAGCGCCGCGGGAGCAAGAAGCAATAATGCGATCGACAGAGCCGCGACACGCGGCGCGCAAACCGCAAACGCCGGGCGTTCGATGAACTCTCGGTTCGCCACGGTTGAGCCTCACCTCGGCGGCGCCGGAAGAGCTGATCTCGATTCCCGCTACGGCGCCAGGACAAGCCGGCCGCGCGCTTCGCCGCGCGCCACCTGTTCGTAAGCCGCGCGCCCGTCGGCCAGCGGAATCACCCGATCGATCGCCGGCGGCTGAAACGTGCCGTCGTCGAAAAACGGCGTGAGCGCCTCGAGCAACGCCGCCGATGCCACGGCATCGCGGTGGCGCGTGTCGGCGCCGAAGAGCCGGCTCTCGTGGTGATAGAAATCAACCAGATCGAAGCTTACCCGGCGCTCGCCCGCCGAGGCAATCTCGATCTGTCGGCCGCGCTGCGCCAAAGCCTTCAGCGCCGGCTCGAACACCGGCCCGCCGACCGTGTCGAAGACAACCTCTGCGCCGCGGCCGCCCGTGGCGCAGGCGACGATGGCATCGAGGCTCGCGCCGTCAAGGACAAAGAAATCGTCCACCGCGCGCGCCGCCGGCGAATCCGATCGCGGCTGATGCTGATCAACCCCGATGACGCGCGCGCCGCGCCATTTGCCGATCTGCGCCGCCGCGCCGCCGACGCCGCCGTTGGCGCCGATCACGAGCAGCGTTTCTCCGGCGGCGATCCCCGCGTACTCGATCAGGCCGAGCCAGGCGGCGAGGTAAATAACGCCGATGGCCGCGGCCTGCTCCAGAGAAAGCGCCTCGGGTTTGCGCCGCAGGCTCGCGACCGGCACCGCGATCAGCTCGGCGTGGCTGCCGTCGAGCGAATAGCCGATCTCGCCGCCGGTTCCCCACACTTCCGCGCCGATCCATTCGGCCGGGCCGCGGATGACCGTGCCGGCATAGTCGCGCCCCGGCACGCGCGGCAAAGTGGTGTGCTCCATCTTCCCTTCGACGTTCTTCACATCACTGGGGCTGATCGCGCCGGCGGCGATCTTGACGATCGCCGTTGCGGAATCCGCCTCGGGATCGGGCAGCTCGATCAGGCGCAGGTTCGAGAGCGAGCCGAACTCGGTAAATTGCAGTGCGCGCATGGTTGCTGATTCCCTATTGCAGCCAGAAACGAAAAACTTTGACGAGCGCCGGCATGACGATCCAGGTAAGGCAGACAACAATGCCGGCGTTGATGAGCGCCGAGCTGAGGATCGCCGGTGCGCCGGCCAGAGGCGGCCCGATAAGACCGGCGACCAAGGCGCTGGTCGGCCACACCCCGAGCCAGGTCAACAGCGCCATTTTCCATTGAGGCGGCGAGTCATGCGTGCGAAACCAGGCTTCCAGGCCGTGCAGCTCGCGGTAGGTGCGCTCGCCTTCGGTCAGTTGAGCGACGCGCCGCTCCCACTTTTTGAACAACTCCGAGCGATAAAATTCGTCTCTCTCTTGCGCGCTGGTAAAAGTCCGCAACACGCCGTACTCGCGGGAGCTCGAGCCGGGCGGCGGAGAAAGAAGATGCACTCCCAGCACGCCTGCGCAATCGAGCGACTCCTGGAAAAACTCCCGAAGGCTCTCTTCGTAGGCCCGCTCGCTGCCGGGCTTCACCTTGCGGGTGATGGCCGCATGGACCGGCATATTTTCTTCCTTCGATCGGCGCTCGCGCCTCTGGTCGGCGTCAAGCGAAACAGCCGCAGCCGAACCACCACGGACTCCACCCGGCGTTGCGGTGGTTTCGATGGCGCGCGGCTTTGACGGAAGCGAAAGGGTGAGCGGTTTGCGCCGGCCTCTGGAAATCCGCTCGCCAGTAGCCGTCGTAGGTTTTCACCGGCGACCAATCCGGGCTCACCGGCAGCGCCGGCGGCGCAAGTTTGGAAAATTCCCCAGCGGCGTACACCGCTTTGCCGCCGACCACCGTCAGCACCGATTCGATCCGCTTGATCTCTTCCTCGGGAATCGCGAAGTAATCCGCCGAGAGCACGCTCAAATCGGCCAACTGCCCCGGCGCAATCGAGCCCTTTTTGCCCTCGTCGGAGGAAAACCAGCTGCTGCCCACGGTGTAGAGCTTCAACGCTTCCATGCGTTCGAGGCGGTTGTCCTGAGAATAGAGCGCAGTGCCGCCGACGGTCTTGCCGGTGACGAGCCAATAAAGCGACAGCCACGGGTTATAACTCGACACGCGGGTGGCGTCCGTGCCCGCGCCGACGGGCACGCCCAATTCGAGCATGCGCCGGATCGGCGGCGTGCGCGCCGCGGCTTTTGCGCCGTAGCGCTCGACGAAATATTCGCCCTGAAACGCCATGCGGTTCTGCACGGCGATGCCGCCGCCGAGCGCTGTGATTCTTTCAATGTTGCGGTCCGAGATGGTTTCACAGTGGTCGAAAAACCAGTGCAGGCCCTTGAAGGGAACCTCGCGGTCGATCTCTTCATAGACGTTCAACGCGCGGCCGATGGTCTCGTCGTAGGTCGTGTGCAGCCGGAATGGCCAGCGATTTTCCACCAGATGGCGGATCACCGCCTTGAGCTCCGACTCCATCACCGGCGCCATGTCCGGGCGCGGCTCGAGAAAATCCTCGAAATCGGCCGCCGAGTAGACCAGCATCTCGCCCGCGCCGTTGACCCGATAAAAGTCATCGCCGGCGCCGGGCCTGGTGATCTGTGTCCACTGTTTGAAGTCGCCCAGCTCCTGCTTGGGCTTCTGGGTGAACAGGTTGTAGGCCAGGCGCACGGTCAGCTCGCCGCGTTTGTGCAGCTCGTTGATGACCTTGTAGTCGTCGGGATAATTCTGAAAGCCGCCGCCGGCATCGATGGCGCTGGTGACGCCGAAGCGGTTGAGCTCGCGCATAAAATGGCGCGTGGAATTCATTTGATCTTCCTGCGCGAGCTTCGGTCCCTTGGCCAGGGTGGCGTAGAGAATCATCGCGTTCGGCCTGGCGATCAGCAATCCGGTGGGATGGCCCTGCTTGTCGCGCTGGATCTCGCCGCCGATCGGCTCCGGCGTGTCTTTGGTGTAGCCGACCGCGCGCAAGGCCGCCGCATTGAGAAACGCGCGGTCGTAAAGATGCAGCACGAACACCGGCGTCTCCGGCGCGGCGCGGTTGATCTCGTCGAGGGTCGGCATGCGCCGCTCGGCAAACTGAAATTCCGTCCAGCCGCCGACCACGCGCACCCATTGCGGCGGCGGAGTGCGCCGCGCCTGGTCTTTGAGCATGCCGAGAGCATCGGCCAGCGACGGCACGCCGTCCCAGCGCAGCTCCATGTTGTAGTTGAGCCCGCCGCGGATCGGATGCATGTGCGAGTCGTTGAGGCCGGGAATCGCGGTCCTGCCGCCGAGGTCGATGATCTCGGTTTCGGCGCCGCGCAGGCGCATGATCTCGCGGTCCGTGCCGACGGCGGAGAACCGGCCGTTTTCAATCGCGACCGCGCGCGCGAAGCCGCCGGACTCCTCGAGAGTCGCGATGCGCCCGTTGATCAAAATTACGCTGGGTTCCATCGAAAACCGTCCTGGATTTTTACCGAACGCTGCGGTTACTTGTGCGCGCCCGACGGCACGACGTACTCCGGGTACTTCGTCGCCGGCGCGCCGTGCACCATCGTGTAGGCGTATTCGACGCCGACGCCGTAGGCGCCGCAGTGGGTCTTCACGATGTCCATCACTGCGTCGTAGGTTTCTTTCAAAGCCCAGTCGCGCTGCCACTCGAGCATCACCGAAAGCGCGGTCACCGGTTTGGCGCCCGCCTGGATCACGCGCTTCATCGCGTTGTCATGAGAAAGCGCGCTCACATCGCCGCAGCAGTCTTCCACGACGTAAATCTCATAACCGTCGTGAATCGCCTGAATCGTCGGCAGCGCCACGCAGGTCTCGGTCCAGAGGCCGGACAAAACGAGTTTTTTCTTGCCGGTCTTTTCCACCGCGGCGACAAAGTTCTTGTCGTCCCAGGAGTTCATCGAGCTGCGTTCGATCGGCGTCTGGTCCGGGAAGATCGCCTGAACCTGAGGCCACATGTTGCCGCTGAAGCTCTTGGTTTCCACCGTGCTGAGGATCACCGGCACGCCGAAAACTTTGGCGGCCTTGAGCAGCGCCACGTTGTTGTTGATGATCGTCTGGCGGTCGAAGTTGGCCACGCCGAAAAGCATCTGCGGCTGAAGATCGATGATCGTCACCGCGCAATTCTCCGGCGTCAGCAAACCTTTTTCGCTGCGCTTCGCTAATTGAGCCATGATTTCCTCCTCCGGGTTAAGTAAATGGTTTCGCGATGACAGTTCTCCAACGGCCGGCATCCCATCGTGCCGGGCAAGCGCGGGCAGGCCGCGATCCACGCCGCCTCAAGACACAAGCCGCGAGCACGCCGGCAATGCCAGCACTTTTTTGGCAGTGTCTTCGACCAAAGCAAGCTTTGTACCGCGCCACAGCTTGATGAAGACATGGGGAAGGGCTGGTCCTGGGCCCTGGGAAGGCTAGCCCAGCGCGTGACGATAAAAATGTGACGGCGGAGCGACAAACGTCACTCCAGTGACGGGTCCGGTTACGGCGCCGCTCAGGCGAAGCCGCCGTTGGCGCGCACCACCTGGCCGTTGATCCAGGCGCCGTCGGGGCCGGCGAGAAAGGAAACCACGCGCGCGATGTCTTCGGGCTCGCCCAGGCGCTCGAGCGGACCGAGCTTGCTGAACTGCTCGATCTGCTCCGGAGTTTTGCCTTTGAGAAACAGCTCGGTTGCCACCGGCCCGGGGGCGACGGCGTTGACGGTGACGTTGCGGCCGCGAAGCTCATTGGCCAGCACATGCACGAGCCCCTCGACGCCGGCCTTGGAAGCGACATAAGGACCGTAAGTCGGGAGCGACTTGGCAACCACACTGCTCGATAGCGCGATGATCCGCCCGCCGGGCGAAACATGCTGCGCCGATTGCGCCAACACCAGGAAAGTCCCGCGCAGATTGATGTTGATTACTTTGTCGAAGGTTTCGACATCGCCCTTGGCAATCGGCGACAGCGGCATGATCCCCGCGCTGTTGACGACCACGTCGATGGCGCCGAACGCGTCGATGGTTTGTTGAAACAGGCGCTCGACGTCGGCGGGGTTCGCCACGTCCGCGCCCAGCGCGACGGCGCGGCCGCCGTCCGACTGGATCTGCTCGACGGTTGCCGCGGCTTTGGCGGCGTTGCCTGCGTAGTTGACGGCGACGGCAAAGCCGTCGCGGGCGAGCCGGGCCGCGATCGCGCGGCCGATCCCGCCGGAGGCGCCAGTGACAAGCGCAGTCCGGGTGCGCGCTGAGCTCATCGGGATTTTCCTTTCATGATTTCGCTCGCTGCGAGACGAATGATGACGCGAGCCCGAAGCCGGATTGTTACTTTCATGGACGATGACTCATGTCTTCCGCGGTTTGGATGCGCTGTTGTAGTACCGCCCGATCGCCGTTGCTCGGGGTCACGATCAGATATCGTTGCCGGGGATTATTTTCGGCGGCGGGACTGCTTCCATCAACCGCGCTTTTCAGCGGGCCGATGGCCTGCGCGATGGCGGCACCGCTGGGATTGGCGGTGAATTTGGTGAGCGCGATCCGGTTTTCGCGCGGTTTTTCAAGCGAGTCGACCAGGTAGAGAGCGTATTCTTGTCCCGGCTCCAAGCCTGCGGCGGCGATTTGCAAAAGGTCGATCAGCCCGAGCGAATTGACTGAAATAGTCGCGCGAGCGCCCGTACTCGTCCCCGCGGCCGGAAGCAGTTCGACATGCCCAGCCTGGCCCGCGATTCCGAGAGGCACAAGGTTGGCGGTGCCGTCTCCCGACGCCACCGCGCCTGGAACGTAAACCAGAGCCTGAGGCGTCTGGCCAATGGGAATGGTGGCGATCACCCGGGTTGTGATCGTGTCGATTGCAAGTACAGCGTCGCTGTTCTCCAGGCCGACGTAAACGCGCTTGTCGTCGCCGGAACGCCAGATGCCATGCGGCAGATCGCCCGTCGGAATAGTTGCGATGAGGCGTGGTTCTGCGCCGCGTCGATAGACTTTGATTTGGTTCAAGCCGCCGACGGTGACGTACGCGAATTTGCCGTTGGCGTTGTCTACCAAAGCGACGTGATTGGTGATCGGTCCGGTATCGATGGTCGTGAGAATACGAAACGGCGGTTCGCCGCTCACCACCTGCACCTTACCGGTGTCCTTGAGCGTGAACCATACTTCCTTGCCGTCTTTGCTGACGGCCAGGTTCGGCGAAAACGGACTAAACTGCGGCAGGCGCGCAATGACGCGATAGGTCGCGGTATCGATCACGTCAAATTCCGGCGTGAAGCTCGATGGCACGAAAGCGTAGCGGCCGTCGGGGCGAAATAAAACCATGCCGGGTCCGTTAGCGGTTTTGATCCGTCGCAGCTCTTTCATCTTTGCCGGATCGATGACCGAGACGTAGTCTTCGCCGCGCACGGCCACCCACAGCTCGCGCCCGTTGGGTGTGAAAAATCCTTCGTGCGGCGAGCGGCCGACATAGACCGTGCCTTTGATGCGGTTGGTCGTCGTATCGATCAGTGTCACCGAATTGGAGCCGATCGAGATAACGGCCAACACTCGGCGATCCGGCGAAAAGCCCAATCCGTGCACGAGCAGCGCTCCTTTATAAAGCGGACTCAGCGCGCCGGGCACGGGATCGCCCAGGCGGATCACGCCGAGCAACGTTTGCGTCGCGGGATCGATGACCGACACCGTGTTCGACGTCTGATCCGCGGTGTACACACGGTCGCCCTTCGACGATTGCGCTTCCGTCGTTGCCGCTGTCGACAAGAGAAATGCCAGGCCGAGCGCCGGCAGCAGTAACTTACTTGGTTTCATTCGGGGTGCTCCTCGATTTTTTTGGGATGTTTCGACAGCCAGAGTCGCATCAGCGCTACCTCGTTTTGCTGATCGGTGATGATTTCCTGCGCCAATCGCCGCAATTGCTCGTCCTTGCCGTGCAGCAGGAGGGCTTTGGCCATATCGATGGCGCCCTGATGATGGGGAATCATCATGGTCACAAAGTCGCGGTCGGAATCGCCGGTGTGCGGCGCGCTTTGCATTGCCTGGTGCATCACTTCCATCGCCCGGGTCATGAGCTGATCAAATGTTTTTCCGCTCGAAGCGATGCCCTCAGAAGCCTGTCGAGGCGCTGCAAGCATGGCCAAGCTTTCTGAACCCGCTACGCGTTGTTGAATCAGCGCGACCATCGCGGCGAGCACGATAATAGTGACGATTAAAATTAATTTGCGATTCATGTTTCTTCTACCCCGTTCCCTTCCTTCAGCTTTGCGACGGCGAATCCGGAAAGGGAGATGCGGCCATCAGATCGCAGGCGTTGGGGCTTTTGTAACCAGGGAGGAAGCGTTCCACGATACCGGCATTCACGGTGCCGTAGGTGGTTTCGGGCTTGTGCGCAAAACCGCCGAAGTAGGCCCTGAGGAAGTCTTGCTTGAAATTTATGCGCGGGTATTTGGCCACGATCTCATCGCGCAACCTCGAAGGAAACTGATCGAGTCCTTTTCCGAGCACATCGAGGCCGACAGCCGAATAGAGCAGAGCCACTTCGGGGCGCAGGTACCGGGTGACGCCGGGCGTGGTGTGCAGAGCAATCGCTTGCCAGGCAGTTTGTACCTGCTCTTCAGGGACTTTATGGGCGGTGAGGAACTGGCGGACGGCGTTGGCGCCGTCGACCTCGAAGCGCTCGTCGGGGCTCGAGAACTTCTTGGTGAGGCCGAGATCGTGAAAGGCCGCGGCGACGTAGAGGATCTCAGGGTCGAAGCGGAGCTTTTGCTGCCGGCCCTGCTCGGCCGCGAACAGGTAGACGCGCATCGAGTGGTTGAAGAGCAGATCGGTGGAATACTCGCGCAGGATACTGGTGGCGTCCTTTGCGAGCAAGGAATCGGGAATGGCGAGGCCGGAAGAGGGAATCGAGCCCTGGTCTTTCTTGTCTTCAGCCATAGAGCTTCCTTTCAACAGATGGGATAACCCCATCACTGCCGCCATTTTGAAAATGTCTCTGCGCGTGGTCATCTTTTCGTCGCAGTTTTTTCGCCAGCTATCGTTTCCACTTCGTCGTGGGAATATTTCGTTTCGAGCGCAACCGCCGAAATAATGGAATCTCGGGGCGCAAGCAGCGTGCCATAGCAAGCTGGAGTTTTCCCGGAGCTGTAGCGGACACGAATAAAAGAATTCCGCGGGCAGAGTGGAAACACCGCCGACTTCAGGATCGAAATCCCACGACGATCCGCCGTCGTGTGACGACATACCGCCTCGCGAAAGCTCATCCCGCGGCCCCGATTCGATTATTCGCCGAAAGCAGCCCGGCTCTTTCTCAACGCTGTGAGGCGGGCCCGACGGAGCGACTCTGGCACGTACTTTGCCGTTTACTCCTCCGCGGACCGTGTAGAAGTGAGTTGGTTGACTTCGTTACTGGGAAGGAGAAACAAGATGAATTGCCGCCGATGTGCAGGTGAGAAAGAAGTCAAATTCCTGGTGGTCTCGGATATCTTGAATATCGCGGTCTGCGCCGACTGCGCCGCGGAAGCGCGCGCGATCGGCGGGTCGCTGCGGATTTTTAAGATCGATGACACGAAAACCGAACGCCCCGGCGCCAGGCGCGCCGGAGAATTCTCCGATCGCGCGGCCAGCCTTTGAGGCCGCTGCGTCTGGGCGTGCTTCGGTTGGCGCCGCCGCAGCCGGTTGCAGCAGATGTCGTTGTTCGCCCGGAGCAGCGGCTCACAGACAATTACAATCCAAGCTCGCTCAATCCCGGATGGTCGTCCGGCCGGCGGCCGAGCGGCCAGTGAAACTTGCGATCCGATTCTTTGATCGGTCCGTCATTGATGCACGCAAACCGCAACCGCATCAGACCATTTTCAGCGAATTCCCAATTCTCATTGCCGTAGGAGCGAAACCAATTTCCGGAATCATCGCGCGATTCGTAGGCAAAGCGCACCGCAATGCGATGGCTGTCAAAGGCCCAGAGCTCTTTGATCAGCCGGTAGTCCAACTCCCTTGTCCACTTGCGTGTAAGAAAGGCGACGATTTCTTTGCGGCCATTCACAAACTCGGCGCGATTTCTCCAACGCGAGTCCGGGGTGTAGGCCAGAGCGACCTTCTCCGGATCGCGAGAATTCCAACCGTCTTCCGCAAGACGAACCTTCTGAATAGCGGTCTCACGAGTGAAGGGCGGCAACGGAGGACGCGCTTCGAGAGGGCTATTTTTCTCATCGGTCATAAGAATCTCCTGTTCCGTAAGGGCTTGATGTTGAGGATCATCCAGGTCGCGCGTCAGACGGGTCGCCGTGGCGATTGACTATTTTCAGTGGGTACGCCCCAGATAAGACTTTGCGGAATCCGCCATCGTGACAACGGCGCCGCCGAGCATGATGGCATCTTTAACAACCAGCCTGCCCGTGCCGGATAAATACGGGAAACCATGCGTCGCATCACCGAGCGCCGGCACCCAGGCTTCCGGCGTCGTCACGAGAAAGGACAAGGTCGTGCAAGCCATCAGGACGAGTAGAAAACTGCCCATCGCGGCAAGTTGCGGCAGGACGGGATGCAGAGCAATCAGTAACCCGATGGAAAGAATCGCGATGCCCAGTCCTCTGGAAAAAACATAGGTTCCGTTGGTCTCATGCCACTGCCGGTGAGCCGGATCCAGTTTTCCCTCCGGGTTCATGTAGCCGCGATACTCCGGTGCTGGCCGGCGGTAGAAGAAACTCATCAGCGGACTGTTGGCCACGAGGGGTACGATGCTGTCCGCTTCGTACTTGGCGAATTTGAGACCGCCGATCCATAGAAGCACAAGCACGAGTCCGAAGCGCAAGAGCGCCATTCCGACACGATCCAGGGCTGCGGCCATGACGTAAATGTGTTGGACCGCATCGAGCGCGCGCGCCTTCGGCATCACATTTTCAACAAGCGTCTTGCTCACGACAGCCTCCCGCAAACCAGAGTGTTGTTGGTGCTGCATTCAATGACGCGGACCGCGGGCGTTACGGCCGGCAGCTCAGCGCCGCGGCGGTGTCCATCGTCTGGCGCTTTGCGGTTGAAGCGCGCGCTGGCGCGGCGAACGACGCGCTGTTTTTCGATGACTGGAGCGCGATGGTTCCGAGCAGGATCAACGCGCCGAAAAGAATGATCTGCGGGTTCATGATTCGTCCCCCTTCTCCTGGCTCCTAGCGGCGAGCAACGGTTGTGCCACGAAGAGCCTCTTGCAGTCTTGGCAAGAGAGGCCGATTTTGTTGGCGCGCGCCGCGCTACGTCCGATTCTCGGCGCGGCGATGTCGAGACGCGTTGGTCGAGACCTCGACAGATGTCGCGATCTCGTCGGCAGCGGCGGCGCAGAGCTCTCGACATGCCGCGCCGCGCGCTTGCGATCGCGCGGCCTCGGGTCGAGTTTCCACCGTCAGCGCCGCCGCCGGCGATTTCACCACAGCGGGCACGGCGCGAGCGCGGTAGAGTTTGAAAACCAGCGCGATGCTGAGCGCGGCGCCGGCGGCGGCGAAAAGAAAGATCGGCGGATAGCCGCGCGCCCAGACGATGGCGCCGGCGATGGGACCGGAAATCCCCAGCGACAAATCGATAAACGCCGCATAAACGGCCAGGGCCGTGCCGCGGTCCTGGGCGGGCACGTGGCGCACGGCTTCCACGCCCAGCGCGGGAAATACCAGCGAAAAGCCGAAGCCGGCGACGGCGGCGCCGAAGTCCGCCAGCGCCGGCGCCGGCGCGAACGCGAGCAGAAAAAGTCCGGCGCACTCGATCCCCAGCGACAGAAGCGCGATTCGATAACCGCCCCAGCGACGAATGGTCCCGGAAAAAAGCAGGCGCGCGACGACGAAACAGCCGGCGAAGAGCGAGAGCGTCCAGCCGGCGTTGGGCCAGTGGCGGCTCGCGTAGAAAAGCGTGATGAAAGAAGCGATGGTGCCGAAGCCGAAACCGGCCAGGGTGAGACTCGTGCCGTAGGGCAGCACCCGGCGCAGCACCTGGCGAAAGCTCAGGCGATCGCCGCGCTCGACGCGCACCGCTCCCAGCGCAGAGGCCCAGAGAAATCCGATCAGCGCGAGCGCGATCGCGGCTGCGCCGACGGCGCCGGTGCCGGCGCTTCTTTCGAGCCAGAGACCGCAGGGTCCGCCGGCGGCCAAAGCGCCGTAGGAGGCGATGCCGGCCCAGGAAATCACCTGCGCCGTGTATGGCGCGCCGACCCGGCCGATGCCCCAGAGCGTCGCGCCGGCGGCAACTCCGCTTTCGCCGACGCCGAGCAGAAGGCGGCTCGCGATCAGCACGCTCAGGCTCATCCACGGATTTTGCTCCAGCCGCACCGCCGCGGCGAACAACAAGCCGCTGGCGGCGCAGACCACCAGGCCGATGCGCACGGTTTGTTTCGCGCCGGCGGAATCGCTTTTGCGTCCGGCGATCGGGCGGCTGATCAATGTCGCCGCGTACTGGCTGCTGATGGCGAGCCCGGCGAGCACCGCGCTGTAGCCGAGATGAAGATGGACGAAGCCGGGCACCACGGCGAGCTGTAAGCCGATGATGAAATAGCAGACAAAAATCAGCAACGATGTGGAGAGAACGCGCAGCGTGCGGACGCCGTGAAGATGCGATGCGGGAGGGGTCATGAATAAAAAAGCGGCGCCGGCGCGCCGCTGCCTTTCCTTTTGTACTAGAGTTGGAATGGCAACGGCTGTGCCACTCGAAGCGGCTGCGGGGCGAACCCTTCAAATCGCGGAAATCAAAATACTTTGCGCCGGATCGACAGATCGCACCTGGGAGGCGGCAAAGCGGCGGCCCGCCGATTTATCGACAAATGACCGGCAGCGGCGCGCGGCCGATCATTTATCGGATGGTCTTCAACCGGCAAGTTTCATCGTTATACTGAAAGCCATCCTAACTTTCCGGCGGTGAGGTGCGGTGTTGAACGGCAAAACCGCGGCGCGGCGATTCTCCCATCCCGCGTGGCAATATGGATTGGCTGTGCTGAGCGTGGCGGCGGCGCTCGCCACCACCCATTCGCTCGAGCGCTACACCACGCTGAGGACGCCGCTCTTCTACATTGCAATTCTGTGAAGCGCGTGGTTCGGCCGACTCGGACCGGGGCTCCTCGCCGTCGGTCTTTCCACTCTGGCGGTGAGCCACTATTTTTCGCCGGGCCCGGAGACCGCGATGGCGCGGGCGAGCGGCTGGCCTTTCGTGCTGGTTTTCTGCTTTGCCGCGCTGCTCGCCTGCTGGGTGAGCGCGCAGCGGCGCCGGGCCGAAGAAGCGCTGCGCGCGGCGCGTGACAAGCTCGAGGAAAGGGTCGCCGAGCGCACCGCGGAGCTGCACCGCGCCACCGCGGGGCTCGAAGCCGAGATCGCCGAGAGAAAGCGCGGCGAGGAGGCGCTGCAGGAGCGGGCGCGGCTGCTCGATCTGACCCACGATACGGTCTTCGTGCGCGACCTGCGCGACGTGATCACCTTCTGGAACCGCGGCGCCGAGACGCTCTACGGCTGGACCCGGGAAGAAGCGCTCGGCCGGGTTTCGCACGAGCTCACCCGGACGATTTTCCCCGCCCCGCTGGCGGAGATCAATGCCGAGCTTTACCGCGCCGGGCGCTGGGAAGGCGAGCTGACCCACACGCGCCGCGATGGCACGCAGGTGGTGGTGGCGAGCCGCTGGGCGCTGCAGCTCGACGAGGGCGGCCGGCCGATCGCGATTCTCGAAACCAACAACGAGATCACCCAGCGCAAGCGCGCCGAGGAAGCGCTGCAGCGGACCCGCTCGGAGCTGGCGCACGTGAACCGCGTCGCCACCCTGGGCGAGCTCACCGCTTCGATCGCGCACGAGGTCAATCAGCCGCTCAGCGCGGTCATCACCAACGCCAGCGCCTGTCTGCGCTGGCTCGGCGCCGAGACTCCCAACCTCGACGAAGCGCGCCACGCCGTCGAGCGCATCGTGCGCGACGGGCAGCGCGCCAGCGAAGTGATCGGCCGGGTGCGCGCGCTGGTCAAGCAGGCGCCGGAGCGAAAAGACTGGCTGCAGATCAACGACGTGATCGAAGAAGTGCTGGCGCTGGCGCGCAGCGAAATGCAGCGCAGCCGGGTGGCGCTCGAGACCCGGCTGGCGCGGGACCTGCCGGCCGTGTGCGCCGATCGGGTGCAGCTCCAGCAGGTGATTTTGAACCTGCTGATCAACGCCGCCGAAGCGATGAGCGCGGACGGCGACGGCGCGCGCGAGCTCGTGGTCCGCTCGGAAAAGGATCCGGCGCCTGCGGTGCTCGTCGCGGTGCAGGATTCCGGCCCGGGGATCGAGCCGGAAAATTGCGAGCGGCTCTTTACCGCGTTCTACACCACCAAGCCGCAGGGCATGGGCATGGGGCTCGCGATCAGCCGCTCGATCATCGAGGCGCACGGCGGAAAATTGTGGGCCGCGCGCAACGCGCCGCGCGGCGCGATCTTCCAGTTCACCTTGCCGCTCGAAGAGCCGAGAGAAAAGCTTTGAGCATTGAGGCTCGGACGCGGCGCTCGACTCTTTTCCCTCAACGTTTAGCTTAGCGCTTGGCGCGCGCCGGCGGCGCCATGAACTCCGGACCGATCGGATCGACGATCGCCTCGTGCACGATCTCGTCGATGGCCGTGAGCGCCGCGGCGTCGAGCTTCCACCCGTCGAGCGCGGCCAGCGGCGCCAGCTGCTCGGGACGGCGCGCGCCCCAGAGCGCCGCGGTGACGAAGGGCTGGTCCAGCGTCCAGCGCACGGCGAGATCGAGGACTCCCCTGGCGAAATTCTCCCGGGCGAAACGGTCGAGGCACTCGACCGCCTTCAGGTACTGCGCGTAGCGCGGCGGCTGAAACTTGGGGTCGAGCCGGCGCACGTCGTCGCCGGAAAATTGCGTGTCGAGGTTCATCCGCCCGCTCAGCAGGCCGCGGCACAGCGAGCCGTAGGTGAGCGTGCTCACGCCGTGGCGCCGGCAGTAGGGCAGCACGTCTTTTTCCACCGCGCGCTCGAACAGATTGTACGGCGGCTGTGCGCTGTGGAGCGGCGCGGCGCTGCGAAACTGATTCAGCTGTTCCAGAGAAAAATTGCTGACGCCGATGGCGCGGATCTTTCCTTCGGAGTAGAGCCGAAAGAGCGCCGCCGCGGTTTCTTCGATCGGCACCAGCGGATCGGGCCAGTGCACCTGGTAGAGGTCGATGTAATCGGTGCGCAGGCGGCGCAGCGAATCGTCGATCTCCTGCGCGATGCGCGCCGCGCTCGAGTTGCGCGCTACCTGGGTGCCGCGCCATTCCAGGCCGACTTTGGTGGCGATAACGATTTCATCGCGCCGGCCGTGCTCGGCCAGCGCTTCGCCCACCAGCTCCTCGGCGCGGCCGAGGCCGTACACCGGCGCGGTGTCGATCAAATTAATGCCCCGCTCGAGCGCCTCGCGAATCGTCGCGATGGCGGTGCGCTCGTCGGTGCCGCCCCACATAAAGCCGCCGATCGACCAGGTGCCGAGCCCGATGCGCGAAACGGCGCGGTCGAGGCCGTTGATTTTTGCGTATTCCATAATCTTTCATCTCCGAAAAATTTCTTCACGCCGCATCGCCGTCGATGACGACGACGACGAAGATTCCTTCCAGTTGATCCTTCTCTTCCAAAATACCGCGGTCGACGGCGATGCGCCGAATGCCCAGCCGATCGAACCAGCCGACCGCGAGGAGCTCGCCCTCGCGATCGTAAATTTCCCAGTAATCGACCGGCCGGCCGGTCGCGGCGTCGTCGTAGACATAGGCCGCGATCACGCCGAGAATTTCGCCTTCGACCACCCAGGGAGCCACCGATACGCGCGTCATCGAATGCGGCTCGGGCGCGGCGGCCGGCGCCGAAGCGGCGGCATCTTCACCCGCGCTCGCCTTCTCCGGGCGCGCCGCGGCGGCCCATAAAAGACCCAACAAAAGCGCCAGATAAACGGTTTTTCTGCAAGCCACGATTCTCTCCCCCGCTACCAGAGTTCCGGTCCCCAAAGATCGTCGCGGCTCCAGCCCTCGGCGCTTTGCGCGCGCCGCTCCGCGTCGATGTAAGTCTGCTGCATGGTGTCGAGCACCGGATCCGCCACGCCCATATCGTGAAGCTCTGCCAACTGCGCCGCGCTCAGACGGTAAACCGATCCCGAGTCGCGCATTTGCTTCACGATGCCGTCAGGCGGCACGCCGTTACGGCTCATCTCGATCACCTGGCTCACCCTAATCGGGTCGGGCCGCTTGACGCCCAGGGTCGCGCAGCCGGCGAGCAGCGCCAGCGAGAAAAGGCCGATCAGCGCAGCGGCTTTGCCGCGCGATAAATATTTTTCCGTCTCCATTTTTTCTCCCGCGCCGGCGCGCTCTCGGCGACACGCAACGGCGCTTCTTGCTTTTTGGGGATCATCGATGTCCGCCGAATCCTCCGTGCAGCCCGCCGGCGCCGAAGCTCGGCGCGCCACTGCCGGAAAAATGCCCGGGCGCGAATGCGCCCGCGTGTCCCGGTAGCGGCGCCTGGCGCGCGCCGAAGACGCCGCCGGGGCGGCCGGGCAAAGCGGGCCGAGGCCCGCGAACGATGCCGGCGCCCGGGCGGATGATGCCGCCGTGCCTGAAGGCGAAGGCGCGGGAAATGAAGCGCGCGCGATTGAAGGTGATGAAACGATGGCGCCAGTCGCAGCCCCAGTAACGCCAGCCCCAGCGGTAACGCGCGTACCACGGCCGCAGGAAAAATCCCGTGTCGAATGCCAGCGCCGGGCCGAAGAAATAATCGGCGTCGAGATACCCGGGATACGCGGCGAGCGGCGCGCCGTAAACGATCCACGGATCGTATTGCGGCACGTAAACGACCTGGGGGTTGGCGGGCTCGACGACGATGTTTGTTTCGTCGGAGGTCACGGTCTGTTGCGCGCCGCTCTTGAGCGTGCCGGCGTCCCGGGCGCGCCGGCGCATGGCCTGCACGGCGTCAAGAACCTGCTGCGGATGATCGGCATAGGCATCGCCCAGCGCCGAGGTCCAGGAAAGATTCCTGTCGAGATTGGCGAGCACCGACGGAAACGGCGCGAGCGCTTTCACGCTCGCGTCCCAGGGCTGCTTGTCCACGGCGTCGCCGAGCGCGGCATCCTTGAGGGTCGAGTGCTGGCGCAGCCAGCGGTTGGCCTCGACCACCTGGGCCGGAAAGGTCGCCGCCGCGAGTACCTGGGCGACGAGCTCGTCGGGATACAGAGCCATGGGTGCGACCAGCTGCTGCAATTGCTCCGCGCTCGGCGGCGCGGACGGCGCGGCGTTCTCGGCCGCGTCGATTGCTCGCGCAGCGGCGAGCACGGCCCAGCATAAAAAAACCGCAATCAATTTGTTTCGAGCTTTCATGATTCTCCTCTCCCCGGGCGCCGGCGCATGGCGCGCTGGCGGGGCGCAAATTCGGCGGAGGGCTCCGATAAAAATAATTCGCCGGATCCGTGCCACCGTGCCGTGTTCGATCAATCGTCGTCGTAGTAATCGAGCGGCCAATCGGTCTGATATTTCTGGCACGCGGGCTTGTCATAGGCGTTGGCCGCCAGACAGCCGCAGCCGGCGAGCAGGCCCGCAAGCGAAAACGCCAGCGCCAGCGCAGTCGATATTCTCACAAGGTAACCCACGGACTTCTCCTGAATCTGTTCGCGCCGCGCGGGGCGGCGTTCTGTAATTCATCCGTTCGACTCGGCGCGCCCGTTCTCAAGGCGCTTCACGCCCAGACCGAGCTCGCGCGCTTCCGCGGCGCAGGCGGCGCAAACCGCCATGCTCAAGATCTCCGAGTTCACCTGAAACTGCGCCCGCTGCGCGGCGCAGCGTTGACACATCATTTCCCGCTCCGCGGCGGATCGCCCGCCTGTTGCGCGGCGAGTTTTTTTGACCCAACCCATAAGCGGCCTCAATGCATCGCGGCGCAGCCGTCGGCGCGCCCGCCCAGCGCCGCCTGAACTGCGCCGAGCAGATCCTCCGCGGCGAACGGCTTTTTCAGAAACCTCACCGCTCCGCCGGCGAGGGCCTGCGCGCGCAGCGGCGGATCGTCGTGCGCGCTGATCAAGATGATCGGAATTCGGCGCTCGGCGCCGCGCAGAAGGCGCTGCAGCTCCAGGCCGGTCATGGCCGGCATGTACACGTCCGCGATCAGACAGCGCGTCCGGTCGCGGCTGGCGGAGCGGAGAAAATCCTCGGCCGAGGAAAAAATCTCCGCGGCCAGGCCGACCGATTGCAGCAATCCCCGGAGCGCTTCGCGCATGGATTGGTCGTCGTCCACGACGGCGACCAGTGTTGTGCTTGAATGCATTTTCTGTCCATTCCCATTCGACCGTTGCGCCGCGGCCGCGCCCGCGCGCTTCGCGCGCGAGCGCGAGGAGGAAACGATTCCCTCCTCGCCGCGGCTCCAACAGGGGTTCAGTCCTCGTAATCGTGTTGGAAGCGATGGTAATGATCGAGTTTCTGCTCGTGGATCTGGTCCGCTCCCAGCGGATCTTCGTCGCACGGGCCGTAGAAATCGATGATGTCGCCTTCGCTCGGATCCTTCAGAACCGGATGATTTCCAGCCAAAGTTCTGCCCCGGATCGCGGGAAACTTCAGGTGGCAATAACTTCCGGGCGTGAGCTCCTGCTTGAAGATCACTCCGTCCGCAGCGAACGCGGCGTCGGCTGCTCCCAGCGTTCCGGCCAGAAGCAAACCCGCCAACAGCGCATTTGCGATTTTCATGACGGCCACCTCCTTTCTTCTCTTTCCTTCTGTACAAGAGCTTTGGCAAAGCGCGTGCCGCAGCGGCGCGCCGGAGAAAACCTGAACGCGATCCACCCGTTGGCGTTGGGATGAAGATCGGCGGCGCGCGCCCGAGCGGCGAAAGTTCTGTCGAGATGCAGACAAACGCCGCGCGATCGGCTGGCGCCGTCACGCAAGAAAAAAACTATCTGCTGTAAAAAAAATCCGCAGGCGTTCGCGCGCGGCGGCGCCCTAGATTTCAGGCGCGAGCGGGCTCCAGGCAAAAAGCGTCACCAGGTAGGAGGTGTCGCGCTCGGGGGAATCCCGGGCGATGATGTCGAGATCGATGGTCGCGCCGGAATTGCGCTCGGCCCAGGTATAGCTTCGCAGCGCGTCGAGCCGGGGCGCGGTCTCCGCTCCGCTCCAGCTTGCGCCGCCGAGCTCCTCGCGCAGCTCGGCGATCAGCTCGGCGAAACGCCGCTCGGCGTCGGCCCCGCTCGCGGTCGCAGCGCCGTAGCAGGCGATGAACCGGGCCAGGGCGTCGATGCGGCAGCGCATCTCGGGAATCGAGAGCGCGTCGGGCAGTTGCGCAGCGTCGAGCCGGTATGCGGCGAGCAAGCGCCAGGCCTCGCTGTCGGGCGCCAGCGCGGCGGCGATCCAGCGCAGCGCGGCGCGCTCCCGCTCGCTTTGCGGCGAGATCGACGGCTGCGCTGTTGCCGAAGCGTTCTCTGCGGCGGCGAAAGGCGGCGCCAGCGCAGCGCCCAGAATCCAACAGACCAGCCCGATCGCAACTTTCCGCCGCATGATACGCCGCTCCTTTCGCCGAGGCCCGAGAACTGAAGTGGCAACTGCCATGCCAGCCGGCGCCGCGCTCGGAAAGCGCGGCGCGATGCGCCCTTGGGCGCACCGGCGAAAATCGCTCCGGGCAAGAGCGGCGAGCGCTTTCGACAATTGTCGAGAGCGCTGTCGAGCTTTAGACGCGCCGCCGAACCTGTGAGCGCGGCGGCGCGGGATCAGGGTTTTTTGAGCGCGCGGTACGCGGCTTCGATGTTGGTGTCCAGGCGCGGTTTGCCGCCCGTCCAACTTTTGTACTCGGGCAGGTCGGGGTTTTTCTTGATTTCCTCCAGCGACTTTCCCTGCGCCATCTGTTTGCCGACCCGTTCCAGCAATACGTCATAGAACTTGTCGGTTTCGTCGAGGAGCTCGACCGGGGTCGGCCGGCCGTGCGCGGGAACCACGATTTCGGGCTGGAGCGCTTTGAGTCTTTTGATATCCGACTTGATGTTCTCGAGGGTCACGAACGGGCGCAGAAAGCCGAAGCGTTTGACCGCCGCCAGCGCGGCGGAGAAGAGCACGCGCTCCTGCGGCAGCCAGATCGCGGTGTCGGCATCGCTGTGGATTTTTTTGAGCTCGATCAGCTCCAGAACGCGCCCACCCAGGTTCAGAGTCATGCGCTCATGGAACTCCACCTGCGGCGTCACCACGCGGAAGCCGCGAAACGCCTCGCGCATCTCGCTCGACTCGGCGATCAGCTTTTCGTTGCGCTTGGGATCGTAGTAGTTTTTCATCCCGGCGGCGGCCCCGGCTGAGCCAATGACGACAGCCGGCGGTGAAAAAACGAAGTTGCCGGTGGTGTGGTCGTTGTGGGTCTCGGTGTTGATGAGAAACCGGATCGGCAGCGGCGTCAGCTGTTTCACCGCCTTCAGGATGGCGAGCGAGTCCGGCGGATTGGGGCCGCTGTCGATCAGCACGACGCCTTCCCGGGTAATGATAATGCCGCAGTTCGAGCTCGGATCCCTGCCGGCGGCGTCGTCGACGCCGTAGACGTAAATGCCGTCGCGAATTTTCTGGAAGCGGCGGCCGAGCTCCTGAGCGCCGAGCGCTTCGGCGCCGAGAATCCAGACCAGAGCGCTGATCAGGGGGATGACTTGCCGCAAATAGGTTCGCTGCATAAAAATTTTTTTCTGGAAGGATTTGATAATTTATAAATTATTTAATATGTAGCCCAGAGCAGCGCCGCGAAGCAAGAAAAATTTTTCGCAGGCGCGAAAGAAGGGCCCGGTGGAATACTTGAGCCTCGCCGAGATCGCCTATCAAAAAATCAAAGAGGCGATCCTCAAGCACGAGATCGTGCCCGGCCAGCGGCTGTCGCACGAGGAGCTGGTGCTGCGGCTGAAGATCAGCCAGACGCCGATCCGCGAGGCGCTGTCGCGCCTGGCGCAGGAAGGCTACGTGACGCGGCTCACCAACCGCGGCTATCGCGTGAGCGAAATGACCGCCGAAGAAGTCGAGGAGCTGTTCGGTCTGCGCGGCGCGCTGGAGGCCTACTGCATCGACCAGGCGATCCGGCGCATCACGCCGGAAGGATTGACAGCGCTGGAGCGAAGCGTGAAGTCGTCGCGCCGCGCGGTCGTCGCCAACGATCCGCTGGTCGACCGCTACATTCTCAACAAGGATTTTCACGTGATCGTCGCCGAGATCGCCGGCAACGGCGCCGTCACCCGCGTGCTCAACGACACCTGCGAAAAGCTCGTGCTCAAGCGGCGCATCGAAGGCGTGACCCACGGCGGCTTTGCGGTGCTGCAGCACCATCGGGAAATCTTCCAGGCGATCAAGCGCAAGGACGCCAAACGCGCCCAGGAGCTGATGCGCGCGCATCTGCAGAACATCAAGACGATCCTGCTGAAGCAGATCGAGGCGCGCACGCGAGCGGCGGGGGCGCGCTAGCCGAGGAGCCGCTGACAACGGAGTCAGAGATGCCGTCTCAACCCAAGGATCTGCGGAGCTTTCTCAAAATTCTCGACCAGCGCTGGCCCGGCGAGGTGCTGCGCGTCGATACCCGCGGCAAAGCGTTCGACATCGCCGCCTGCGACGCGGCGGCGTTTCTCGCCAAATTGAAAGCGAGCGGCAAGCGGCCGCTGACGCTGTTTCGCGGCTTCAAGACGCTCAGCGGCAAAACCTGGCAAGGGGAGCTGCTTTTTTCCGAGCTCGCCACCCTGCGCAAGCAGGCGGCGGCGCTGGACCTCGACGGCGAAGTCAAATTTCAGGATCTGGCGCAGGAATTTTCCCGGCGCAATCGCCTGACGCAAAAGCCGGTCAGAATTCCCGCGGGCGAAGCGCCGATCCATCAGACGGTTCTCACCGGATCGCAGATGTCGCTCTTCGATCTGCCGGTTTATCGCAAGGACGAGTTCGACGCCAGGCCCGGCTGGCTCTGCGCCGTCGGCATCGGCAGGGAGCCGGATGCGGGCCGCTACAATCTTTCCTGGCACCGGCTGCACGTGCACTCGCCCGAGCACGCGTCGGCGCGCATCAATCCGCGCCATTTGATGGAGTACATGAACCGCTATCGCGCCAAGGGCTGCGACAGGATGCCGGTGGCCTTCGCGCTCGGCCATCATCCGGCGTTCGAAGTGGCGGCGGGCTCCAACTGCGCCTGGGGCGTCGACGAATATGAATTCGCCGGCGGTTTGCTCGACAGCCCGGTGCGGGTTACGCCGTCGGCCACGCTCGGCGAAGAGTTTTTGATTCCCGCCGACGCCGAGATCGTGCTCGAAGGCATGATCGATCTCAACAACAAAGAAATCTGCGGCCCGTGGGCGGACGTGATGCGCTACTACTCGCCGCAGACGCTCGAGCCGATCTTCACGCCGACGGCGTTTCTGATGCGGCAAGATCCGATCTGCATCGGCAACTGGACGGGCCACGACACCTACGGCGTGCTCGGCGCGGCGTCCTACGTCTACAGCGTGCTCAAAGAGCGCTACCCGCGCGTGCTCGCGGTCAACCAGGTCTGTCCTTACACCTACGTGATTCAGTTCAAGCCGCGCGTGCCGGGCGAGAGCACGCGGCTCGCTTTGCTGGCGCTCGGCAGCTTCGCCGACCGCATCAAGAACGTGATTCTGGTCGACGACGACATCGATCCGTTCGATTTGACCCTGGTGCTGTTCGCCGTCAGCACGCGCACCGACGCCGACTCGGCGCAGGTGCAAATCGTCCGCGATCTGCAAGCCAATCGCCAGGATCCCTCGACGGAAAAATATCTGCGCGTCGGCGGATTGATCATCGACGCCACCAAGCCGGTGGGGAAGCCGTTCCCGGACATCGGCAAACCGCCCGGCGACGCGCTGGCGCGCATTCAGCTGGAAGATTTCGTCAGCGCGGCGGAGCTGGGGAAAATCGCCGGTTAACAAAATTGATCGCAAATGATGGAGGGGCGACCGGCGGTCGCCCCTCCGAGCACGGGAGTAATCCATGCCACCGGAATTTTACATTACCTGTCCGAAATGCGGCCATCGCTACAACGTGCACAAGATGATTTACGACGAAGGCGAAGAGTTTTCCATGTTCTGCCCGGTGTGCACGGCGCGCTATCCGCGCAAAGAGGGCAAGATCGACGCGGCCAATTTCGAGATCAAGAAATAGGATGACGAAGTGAAACCGGCTCCGTTCGAATATCACCGGCCGCGCGAGATTGCGGAAGCGTTGGCCTTGCTGAGGGAAATCGGCGAAGACGGCAAGATTCTCGCCGGCGGTCAGAGTCTGATGCCGATGATGAATTTTCGCCTGGCGCAGCCGGCGCACCTGATCGACATCAATTTCATCGAGGGGCTGGATTACATCCGCAGCGACAACGGCGCGGTCAAAATCGGCTGCCTGGCGCGCCAGGCGCGCGTGCTTGGCGATCCGCTGACTCGACAACGCTGCCCGCTGCTTGCGGCCGCTTTGGCGCACGTCGGCTACGAGCAGACGCGCCATCGCGGCACGATTTGCGGCAGCCTGGCGCACGCCGATCCCGCGGCGGAGTTGCCCGCCGTGCTCCTGGCGCTCGACGGCGCGGTGACGGTAGCGAGCGCCGCCGGCAAGCGTGAAATCGCCGCCCGCGAGTTTTTTCAATCTTACCTCAGCACGGCACTCGGCGCGGACGAGATGGTTGTGGAGACTTCGATTGCGCAACAGCCGGCAAGCTCCGGCTCGTCGTTTGTGGAGTTTGCGCGGCGCTTCGGCGATTTCGCCATCGTCGGCGTCGCCGCGGCGGTGACCCTTGCGAACGATCGGATCGCCGACGCGCGGATTGCATTGACGGGCGTGAGCGACAAGCCGTGGCGCGAGCGCAGCATCGAGGAAATTCTCATCGGCGAAAGGCCAGCACCCGAGTTGTTCGACCGGACGGCTCAAGAAATCGCCGCCGGAATCGATCCGGGTTCGGACATTCACGCCAGCGCGGCCTACCGGCGCTCGCTGGCCAGGATTCTAACGCGCCGGGCTTTGGCCGAGGCCTGGAACAAAGCGCAGAGCAGAAATTGAGCATGGCGACGCAGCGGATCAAAATCAATTTGAACGGCAAAACAATCGAGAAGGATGTCGAGTGCCGGCAGAGCCTCGCCGATTTCCTGCGCCACGATCTGGCGCTGACCGGCACCCATGTCGGCTGCGAGCATGGCGTGTGCGGCAGCTGCACGGTGCAGCTCAACGGCGCGCCGCTGCGTTCCTGCCTGATGTTGGCGGTGCAGGCGGATCAGTCGGAGATCACGACCGTGGAAGGATTGGGCGCTAAGGGTTCGCTCGGACCGCTGCAGCAGGCGTTCAAGAAGCATCACGCGCTCCAGTGCGGTTTTTGCACGCCGGGATTTTTGATGACCGCCGACGCCTTGTTGCGCAAGAGCGGTCCGCTCACCGACGCGGAGGTGCGCCAGGCGGTATCGGGCAATCTCTGCCGCTGCACCGGCTATCAGAACATCGTCGATGCGATCGTCGAAGCTTCCGGCGGCAGGGTGGCCGGCATGGCGCAACACGAAAGCGCTTCGGCATCGAAATTCATCGGCGCGCGGGTGGAGCGCGCCGAGGACGACGAGCTTTTGTCCGGCAAGGGTGTCTACGTCGACGATATCGATTTGCCCGGCATGCTGCACGCCTGCGTCGTGCGGAGCGTGCACGCGCGGGCGAAAATTCTCCGGATCGATACCACTGCGGCGAAACGCGCTACGGGCGTCGTCGATGTCATCACGTTCGAAGACCTGGGCGCGGCGCGCAAGCTGCCGCTGACGATTCCCCATCCGAATTTAAAACCGCTCAGCGAATTTCCTCTGGCCAAAGATCAAGTCCGCTACGTCGGCGAGCCGGTGGCGGTGATCGTCGCCGAGTCGCGCCAGCTGGCCGAAGACGCGGCGGCGCTGGTTGAGGTCGACTACGAGGTGCTGCCCGCCTGCATCGATATCGAAAAGGCGCTGGCGCCGGATGCGCCGCGGGTGCATGAAGGCGAGCCGGATAATGTCGGCGGGTTCATGAAGCAGTCGACGGGCAACGTCGAGAAGGCGTTTGCCGAAGCCGATCACGTGATCAAAGCAACCCTGCGCGTGCATCGCGGCGGCTGCCATGCCATCGAGACCCGCGGCATCGTCGCGCAATTCGAAGCGAAGGCGGGATTTCTGACGATCTGGGCGTCGTGCCAGGGGCCGCACCGGATTCGCCGCACGCTCTTGCAATTGATGGATATGCCCGAGCACAAAGTCCGCGTCATCGCGCCGCGGGTCGGCGGCGGCTTCGGGCCCAAGGGCGGCTTCTATCCGGAAAATTTTCTCGTTCCCTGGCTCGCGGTGCGCTACGGCACGGCGGTCAAGTGGATCGAAGACCGGCGCGAGCATTTCATTGCCAGCCGCCAGGAACGCGATCAAACCCATTGGGTCGAAGCGGCGTTCAACAACGACGGTAAAGTCGTCGGGCTGAAAAATTTCTTTCTCTACGACACCGGCGCCTACAGCACGAGCCTGGTGGTGCCGTGGATCACCCTGGCGACGCTTCCCGGGCCGTACAAGATTCCCAACCTGCAACTGGAGTTCAAAGCGGTTTACACCAACAAAGTGACCGCCATGGTGGTGCGCGGCGCGGGCCGGCCGCAGGCGGTGTACGTGATGGAAACCGTCATGGATCGCATCGCGCGCGAGCTGAACATGGATCCCGCCGAAGTGCGCCGGCGCAATTTCATCCAGAAAGACGAATATCCCTATAGCGTCGGCATTCTCTACCGCGACAACAACCCGCTCGAATACGACAGCGGCAACTATCCCGCGTGCCTCGAGGAAGCGCTCAGGATGATCGGCTACGACGACTTTCGCAAGACGCAAGCGGCCGAGCGCCGGCGCGGCGTGCGCCTCGGCGTCGGTATCGCCGCCTACGTCGAAGGCACCGGATTCGGTCCCTACGAAGGCGGCAGCGTGAAAGTCGGCACCGACGGCAAGATCTATGTTTTCACCGGCGCGGCGTCGCAGGGTCAGGGACAGGAAACCGCGCTCGGCCAGATCTGCGCCGATTACCTCGGCGTCGATTTCAAAAGCGTCGCCGTCGTGACCGGCGACAGCGCGGCGATTCCCTACGGCGTCGGCACGTTCGCCAGCCGGGTGATGGTGACCGCGGGAAATGCCATCGCGCAGGCCTCGGCGCAACTGCGACAGAAAGCGCTGGAGCTGGCGGCGAACAAATTGGAATGCCGGAGCGAAGATCTGGATCTGGTCAACGGCGAAATTTTCGTCAAAGGCACGCCGGAGAAAAAAGTCACTTTGCGCGCGCTGGCGCATGAAGCGGCGAATCGCGTGTCGGGCTTCATGGTCGACCGCAGCATCGAACCGGGGCTGGAAGCGACGGTTTATTATTCGCCGCGGCGCTCGACGCATTCCAACGGCGTGCATATCGCCGTAGTGAAGGTTGACGAAGAAACCGGCCATGTGGAAGTTCAACGCTATGCCGTGGCGCACGATTGCGGCACGGTGATCAATCCCATGCTCGTCGACGGGCAGATTCACGGCGGCGTCGCCCACGGCATCGGCAACGCGCTCTATGAAGAAGTGATTCACGACGAGAGCGGGCAGATCCTGAACGGCAGCTACATGGATTACTACCTGCCGGGCGCGATGGAAGTGCCGCGCATGGACGTGGCGCACATCGAAACGCCGACGCCGCTCAATCCGCTCGGCTGCAAAGGCGCCGGCGAAGGCGGCACGATTCCCGCGCCGACGGCCGTGTCCCTGGCGATCGAAGATGCGTTGTCCGATCTGAAAGTAAAAGTGAACCGCATTCCGGTGAGCCCGGAAGCGCTGGCGAATTTGATAGGGAAAGCAAGAAGCGAAGAGCGCAAAGCGTGATGGGCTTTTGAAAGATTCACGGAGGCAAAGCTTATGGTCATGATGGAACGCTTCGGCAGCTCGGCGAATCGAGTGATGTCGATCATGAAGAGTTTTCAGATTCCCGTGCGCTCGGTGCAGCCGGGCGACAAGCTGCTGGTGATCACCGACGATGCCATGGATCCGCTGATCTGGCAGTGCATGATGGCGGCGATCAACGAAAAGGGCGGCGAAGCGGTGCTGTGCATGTGGCCGCGCTTGGCGCGTCATTTTGCCGACGTGCCGCAGATGGCGATCGAGGCGGCGCGCGGCGCCGACGTGATCGTCGCGCTGACGACGACGGCGATGAGCAATTCCACCCCGGGCTCGCGCGCCATGCGCCAGGCTTGCGGCGGGCCCATGTGGCTGATGGAAGAATTGACCGTGGAAATTCTTTGCGACGGCGGCGGGCGCACGACCATGGCCGACATCGAAGAGATCTGCGCGCTCGGCCGCAAGGTCGGCGAATTTCAAGACAGGGGGAAAAAAATTCGCGTGCAGGCGGATAACGGCACCGACCTTACCGCGGAGATCGGCGGCCTGGAGCCCGGCTTCTTCGCCAACTGGTGGGGCCGGATTCCGTTCGGGCGCAATCCGAAAAACGGCAAGCTCGCCGGCGGCACCTGGCCGTGGGGCGAAGCGCACGTCGAGCCGGTGCCGGGCACGGCCAACGGTAAAGTGGTTTGGGAAGTGACCGCGCAATATCCGCCCGGTCGCTGGAAGCACCCGGTGACTCTGGTAATCGAGAACGGCCGCTGCGTCGACATTCAAGGCAAGACCGAAGCGGCCCAGGTGCGCGAATTTATCACCAAATACGGCGACGAAAATTCCTGGCTGGTGGGCGGCGAGATCTCCGTCGGCCTCAACAAGCTCTGCCAGAAGGACAACGACTCGGTGCGCGAGTGGAAAAAACACTACGGCGCGATGCACTTCGGCATCGGCCACGGCGCCGACCGCGGCAAAGTGAACAGCATTCTCAGATTGGAAGGGATCACCGATTACATCACGATGACGATCGACGACACGGTGGTGTGCGAGAAAGGGCAGTTCAAGATTTAAAATCATCACCGCGGAGACGCAGAGTTCACCGAGGCTCGAATTCGTCTCTGTGTGCTCCGTGTCTCAGGGGTGAGACCGGCCGATTTTTGAGGCAAACAAAATGGCAAGCCCAATAGCCGAACGCCGGCCGCGCGCGTTTTACGATCTGCGCGAGTATTTATCCGTCGTGAAAGAAATGGGCCACTTGAAGCTGATCGAAGACGCCGACCCCGAGCTCGAGATCGGCGCGCTCACCGGGATGATCGGCGCGCGGCGCGATTGCCCGGTCCTGCTCTTTGACTCGATCAGAGGCTATCCGCGCGGCGTGCGCTTGATGACCAATATGCTGAACAATGCCGAGCGGCAAAAGATTATTCACGGCTGTCCGCCCGAGATCGGCGAGACCGAAGCGGCGCGCTGGTGGAACGGTCAGGTGAAAAACTTCCGGCCGCTTCCGCCGGCGACGGTCAACGCTGCGCCGGTCAAGCAAAACGTGAAAGAAGGGAAGGACGTCGATCTCAAGATTTTTCCCTGGGCGCGCTGGCATGAGAAGGACGGCGGCGGCTACATGTGCGCGACCTCGACGGTGACGCGCGATCCGGAGAGCGGCTACGTCAACGTCGGCTCCTATCGTTTCAAGCTGGTCGACGAAAATACTTGCGTCGGCCACATGGCGTCGGGACATCACGGCGACATCATCAGCAAGCAATACTGGAAGCAGGGCAAAGCCTGTCCGGTGGCGATCTCCCTCGGCCAGGAGCCGTCGATCTTGATCGCCGCCGGCGACAACGCGGCGTGGGGACACTGCGAGTACGACTACGCCGGCTGGCTGCGCGGCGCGCCGGTGGAAGTGACCAAAGGAGTTTTCACCGATCTGCCGATTCCCGCCGCTGCGGAAGCCGTGCTCGAAGGCGAAATTCTGCCGCCGAAATCCGGCACGGCGATCGAAGGACCGTTCGGCGAAATGGGCGGCTACTACGGCGACGCGAGCCCGGCGTCGCTGATCAAGATTCGCGCGGTGCTCTACCGAAACGATCCGATCATCATGGGATCGCCGCCGTTTCCCAACACGGCGCGCAACCTGTTCGGCGCGCGCGGCCTGCGCGTGCGCTCGGAGCTCGAAGCGCTGGGCATTCCCGGCATCAAAGGCGTGCGCTACGGCGGCGGCATTGTCGTGCTGTCGATCGAGCAATCCTTTCCCGGCCATGCGATGCGCGCCGCGCTCGGCGCGCTGGGCGGCACCGGCGGCTATCACACGCGCTTTGTGATTCTCGTCGACGAAGACGTCAATCCGCACGATCTGAACGAAGTGTTCGAAGCCATGGGCAGCCGCTGCGATCCGGGGACTTCGCTCGACATCAACCGGCGCATCTGGAGCTCGCGGGTCGATCCCCGTCTGGAGCCGGAAAAAGTCGAGCGCGGCGACTTCACGACGTCGTGCGCGATTATCGATGCAACGCGACCCTATCATTGGAGAGAGCATTTTCCCGAGAAGGTCGGGATATCGGCGGAGCTGCGCAACGCGATGGAGACAAAGTGGCGCGACTTGTTGGCCAAGTGAGAAAGAATCATCGATGAGCGGTTTCTTTTTCCGAAGGTTGGCGCTGCTCGCGCTCGTTCTGTCGTTTCTTGGGGGCGAAGCATTCGCTCAGGCAAGAAAAGTCAAAGTGTGCACGCCCGGCGCGGGCACGGGCAGCATGCACATTTATACCGCCAAAGACCGCGGCTACTTCGCGCAGGAGGGTCTGGATGTCGATGTGCTGGTGACCCGCGGCCAGATCTGCACGATGGCGCTGATCAACGGCCAGATGGAAGTAACCACGAACCCCAACGTCTTCGACGCGATGGTCGCCGGCAAATTCAAAGGCAAGGTCATCTACGTCACCGCCAAAACCCTCGGCCACCGCTTCATGGTAGCGCCCGATATCAAAAGCTTCGCCGATCTGAAGCACAAGGCGGTGGCGATCAGCACCTTCGGCGGACTCACCGACATGCTGACCCGGGAAATATTCGAACAAAATAATCTTCTGCCCAACAAAGACGTTGCCATGCTCCAGCTCGGCACGCCCGACCTGCGTTACGGCGCGCTCAAGGCCGGCACGGTGAAAGGCGCGCTGGTGTCGTCGACCCAGGCGATCGCGGCGCGGCGCGACGGTTTCCGCGAGCTGCCGTACCAGCAGCCGCCGTGGATGTCGTCGCCGATCGTCGCCGGCGACGATTTGCTGGCGAAAGAGCGGCCGATGCTGCGCGCTTTCGTCAAGGCCGTAACCCAGGGGCATATTTATTATGGCCGCCACCCGGCGCAGGCGATCGCGCTGACGCAAAGGGTGCAGCGCATCGCGGACCCGAACATCGCCAAACAGATTTACGACGACGACCTGCTGCGGCAGAATCCCGGCGGCGGCATGGACGAAGCGGCGCAGCGCAAAGTGGTCGAGCGCGCTCGCGAGATGTTCAAAGTGCAGAACAAAGTCGAGCTGAGGGAAATTTTCGATCTGAGCATCGCGCGGGAAGTTGAAACGGAATTGAAGAAAGCGAAATGGGAGCCGTGAGTCGCGTGAGGAGTGAGCAGGTTGGGTGTGCGGAGTCCCCTTCACCCTTGACCGGTTAATGCGCGATTTTTAACTGATTGAGCAACGCAGCTTGCCTGGAGGAAATTGTCCATGGTGATGATGGAACGGTTTGGCAGTCCGGCGACGCGGCTGATGTCGGTGATGAAAAGCTTTCAGGTGCCGGTGCGGTCGGTGCAGCCGGGCGATCGGATTCTGATCATCACCGACGACGCCATGGATCCGCTGGTCTGGCAGGGCGCGATGGCGGCGATCCATGAAAAAGGCGGCGAGCCGGTGCTGTGCATGTGGCCGCGGCTCGATCACCATTTCGCCGATCCGCCGCAGATGGCGATCGAGGCCGCGCGCGGCGCCGACGCGATCTTCGCGCTCACCACCACCGCGTTGAGCGACGCCTCGGCGGGATCGCGCGCCATGCGCAAAGCCGCCAACGGCCCCATGTGTTTGATGGAAGAAATGACCGTGGAAATTCTCACCGAAGGGGGCGGGCGGGCCAATCTCGACCAGGTCAAAGAGATTTCCGATCTTGGCCGGCGGGTCGGCGAAGTCTACGATCGCGGCAAACGAATTCACATCAGGTCGGAAGGCGGCACCGATCTGACCGCGGCGATCGGCGACATGCCGCCAAATTATCATGCGGAGCGCTGGGGCCGCATTCCCTTCGGCCGCAGCAGCAAGACCGGCAAGCTGCTCGGCGGCACCTGGCCGTGGGGCGAAGCGCACATCGAACCGATCCCCGGCACGGCCAACGGCACCGTGGTGTGGGAAGTGACGGCGCAGTTTCCGCCCGGACGCTGGCGCCATCCGGTGGCGCTGACGATCAAGGACGGCCGCGTGGTCGACATCCAGGGCAGGACCGAAGCCGATCAGGTCCGCTGGTTTCTCGAAACCTACGGCGACGAGAATTCATGGCTCTGCGGCGGCGAGATGGCGCTCGGCTTGAGCCGGCTCTGCCAGCCGGATGCGGACTCGGTGCGCAGCTGGAAGAAACACTACGGCGCCATGCACTTCGGCATCGGCCACGGCGCCGATCGCGGCAGGATTGTCAGCGTGCTGCGCCTCGAAGGGATCATCGAAAAGATCACCATCGTCATCGACGACACAGTGCTGTGCGATAACGGCAAGATCCTGGTCTAAAGGCATTCGTTGGCATGGACGAGACTTGGAAAGAGGAAGGCCCATGAAACGACGCAGTTGCAAATTTTTATTGGCGGTGAGTTTTGCTCTGCTGCCGCTTACGGTAGCGCACGCTGAGAACCGACAGGTCAAAGTTTGCGTGCCGGATTATTCGGTCGGCGTGATGCCGTTTTTCATCGCCAAACAAAACGGCTACTTCGCCCAGGAGCAGATGGACGTGGAGGTGATCGCCGGGCGGGGTAATTTGTGCACCATGGGGCTGATCGCGAATTCCTTTCAATTCACCTACTCGCCGAGCACCTTCGACGCGATTGTCGCCGGCGACATCAAGGGCAAGACGATCTACGTCGCCGAGAAGTTCTTGCTGCACCGTTTTATCGTCGCGCCGCAAATCAAAAGGTTCGAGGATCTCAAGGGCAAAAAAATCGCGATCAGCGCGTTCGGCACGCTGACCGATTTGCTGACCCGGGAAATTCTTCTCGACCACGGCTTGAAGCCGATGCAGGACGTTCTGCTGCTGCAGACCGGCGGTGTGCCGGTGCGCCTTGCCGCGCTCCTTTCGGGCAACGTGCAGGGCGCTCTGCTCGCCTCGCAGCAGGCTCTGGCCGCGATGCAGGACGGGTATCGCAATCTCGAATACACTCCGCCGCCGTATGTTTCGCACCCTTTGATTGTCAAGAATGAAATGTTGGCCAACGAGAAGCCCGCGGCGCGCGCGCTGCTGCGGGCCTTTTACAAAGGACATTTATTCTTCGGACAGAAAAAGGAAGAAACACTGAGCATCATTCAAAAGGTGCTGCGCATCGACGACCGCAAGACCGCGCGGGAAACCTACGAAGACGAATTGCGCCGCTACAACCCCGGCGGCGGCTTCGAGCCGAGCAGCATGCGCAAAGTAATCGACCGGGTGCGGGAAACCAGAAAGATGGAGCGCAAGGTCGAAACTCAGGATGTATTCGATTTGACTTTGGCCATGGACGCCGCAGCGGAGCTCAAGAAGGCGGGTTGGAAGCCATAGATCAATTTAAGGGTTCGAATCGTTCAAAACGTCAAGCCGTTCAAATCGTCGGATAGAATTCGGGTGCAGGTTTACTGCTTTCATTTGATGCCCTGGGCGTATTTGCCGGAGGATTTCACGCAGAAGCACAACAGCGCCTGGGTGACGGCGCCCAACTCGTTTTACGATCCGGAGCTGGGCCACCCGCTCTACAATCGCTATCTCGACGAGCTGGAGTTGGCCGATCAGCTCGGCTTCGACGGCGTATGCGTCAACGAGCATCATCAGACGGCCTACGGCGGCATGCCCTCGCCCAACATCATGGCGGCGTGTCTGGCGCGGCGCACTAAGCAGGCGAAGCTGGTGATTCTCGGCAACGTGCTGCCGCTCTACGATCATCCGCAGCGGGTCGCGGAAGAGATCGCCATGCTCGACGTCATCACCGGAGGACGGGTGATTTCAGGAATGGTCGTGGGCACCGGCATGGAATATTTTTCTTACCGCATCAATCCGACCTACGCGCGCGAGCGCTTCCACGAGGCGCATGACCTGATCATCAAGGCCTGGACCACCGAAGGGCCGTTCAGTTGGGACGGCACCCACTATCGTTTTCGCTACGTGAATATCTGGCCGAGGCCCTACCAAAAGCCGCACCCGCCGATCTGGATTCCCGGCTCCGGCAGCTCCGAGACCATGGAATGGGTGGCGCGGCAGAAATACACCTATATGGTTTTGCCGACTCTGGCGCCCTTCGAGCTGCGCCGTCAGGCGGCGGAGTACTTTTCTCAATGCTGCGCGAAATCGGGATATGCGGCGCGTCACGATCAGATCGGCTGGGGCATCGGCATTTACGTGAGCGACACCGACGAGCAGGCGCGGCGCGAGTACGAGCCGCACTACTGGTACTACGCGAAGAATTTATTGAAGACCACGCCGCAACAGGCATTGCCGCCGGGCCACACCTCGCTCGCGAGCGTGACCGGCATGATGAAGCGGCGGCTCGAATCGCGGCCGTCGAACCTGTCCACCTGGAAGGAAGTCGATGAGGCCGGCTACGTGATCGTCGGCAGTCCGGAGACGGTGCGCCAGCGCCTCGAGGATTACGCCAAAAGGGTGGGCTTCGGTTTGTTGATCGCGAATTTTTCCGTCGGCAACGCGCCGCGCGAATACACCGAGAAGAGCATGCGGCTTTTCGCCGAGAAAGTGATGCCGGAGCTCAGGCCGATCAACGCGGATGCAGCGGTGTGATCGGGGTGTCAGATGATTTACCCTCTCCCCCACGAGGACGTGGCGGCGCGGGAGAATAGTTTTCGGACTTGTGCCACGAATGTCAACGCATCAAGAAGATACAGTCCAAGTTCGCGGCCGAAACGTGAAGCTCCTGCGCGGCGGCGAAGGGGCGCCGCTGGTTTTTTTGCACGATGCGTTTTGTCCGGCCTGGCTGCCGCTGCACGACCGGCTTGCGTCCGAGTTCGAAGTCTTCGTGCCGATTCATCCCGGATTCGCCGGCTCGGAGGACGGCTTCGAGCAGTTCGAGACGATGGAAGATCTGGTGTTTCATTATCTCGATCTGTGCGAAGCGCTGAAGCTCGAGCGGCCGGCGCTTGCCGGCGCGTCCTTCGGCGGCTGGATCGCCGCCGAATGGGCGATTCGCTACAGCGGGCAATTGCGCTGCCTTGTGCTCATCGATGGGCTCGGGCTGCGACTGCCGTCGGCGCCGGTCGCCGACGTTCTGAGCCTCGACGGTCCGGCGCTGCGCCGGACGTTGTTTGCCGAAGCGAATTCTTTGCGCGCTTTGCAGACGCTTCCCGACAACCCGAGCGTCGAAGCGATCGTTCCCACGATCCTCGGCCGGCGCGCGCTGGCGCGCTTCGCCTGGCAATTTCCCGACGATCCGCGGCTGCTCGGCTATCTCTATCGCGCGCGGCTGCCGGCGCTGATTCTCTGGGGCGAGCGCGACCCGTGCGTTCCGATCGCGCACGGCAACGCCTTTCACGACGGCATCGCCGATTCCCAGCTCGCGGTGATCCCCGGCGCCGGTCATCTGCCGCATCTCGAAGCGCCGGAAGAGTGCGCCCAACGGATGCTGGAGTTTTTGCGCAGGCACGAGCGCTGATCCGGTTTGTGTTTGCAGAGACGCAAATATAAATATGTTCGAAACGCGCGCCTGTTTAAGAAAATAATTCGGAGGCCAGGATGTTCAAAGTCGAAGCCAACTTGAAAGAGATTGCCACGCGCCAGCTCACCCAGCGGCGGGCGCGCAAGGAAGGCGAGCCGCGCCGGCCGGTGACCACCGTGCATTGCAAGGCGCTCCACGGCCTGCAATTTCGCGCTACGGTGGAAGGCCACAGCTTCATCTCGGACGAAGGCGACGAAGTCGGCGGCCATGACGCCGGGCCGGCGCCGCTCCGGTATTTTCTCGCCGGCATCATGATGTGCCATCAGGTCTGGTGCGTGAAAAGCGCGGCGGTGGCGGACGTGCGGCTCGATCGGCTGGAAGGAGAAATCGCCGGTTTCATCGAAGCCGGCGGCGGCGATGCGGCCAAGGAAGTCGAGCGCGGCTTCGATTTGATCAAGTACACGGTGACGATAGAAAGCCCGGATAGCGCCGAGGCGATTCAAACGATCGTCGATGCCGCGACCCGCCGCTGTCCGTCTTTTGTTTCGGCGGCGCGCAGCATTCCGATCGAGTTGACGATCGTGCACAACGGTGAGAATCGCGGCGCGAATATCTACGACAGGAGAAAAAAGTGATCTTCTCGGACTTGAGGCACTACGTCTCGACCCTGGAAAAAATCGGCCATCTGCAGGTGATCGAGGGCGCGAGCTGCGAGCTCGAGATCGGCGCGATCACGGAAATGGCGACGGCGCGCGCCAATTCGCCGGCGGTTTTGTTCGATTCGATCCAGGGCCACAAAAAAGGCTTTCGCGTGCTGACCAATTTTCTCTCGCACCGAACCCGCGAGCGGATGGTCTACGGCGTCGACGAAAATCTGAGCGATTCCGAAGCGGTGAAGTTCTGGAAGAACAAGCTCAAGACGGTCGCGCCCATCGATCCGAAGGAAGTCGAAAGCGGTCCGGTGAAAGAGAACGTGATGACCGGCGAGCAGATCGATCTCACGAAATTTCCCTGGCCGCGCTGGCACCAGCGCGACGGCGGCCCTTATCTCTGCGCCACCGCCGCGATCACGCGCGATCCCGACTCGGGCTACATCAACGTCGGCTCCTATCGCTACATGCTGCTCGGCAAGAACACCATCGTCGCGCACATCGGCTCGGGGCATCACGGCGACGTGATCCGGAAGAAATACTGGGCCAAGGGCAAATCCTGTCCGACGGCGATTTCCCTCGGACAGGATCCGGTGCTGTTCGAGACCGCGGGCACGAACTTGAGCTGGGGCGCGTCCGAATATGGGTTTGCCGGCTGGATGCGCGGCGCGCCGGTCGAGGTCACCAGGGGCGTCGCGACCGATTTGCCGATTCCCGCCTCGGCCGAGGTCGTGCTCGAAGGCGAGATGCTGCCGCCGGAACAAGGCACGCAGATCGAGGGACCGTTCGGCGAGATGTCGGGTTACTACGGCGGCGGCGCGCGGCCGGCGCCGATCACGGTGATCAAGAGCGTGCTCTATCGCAGCGATCCGATCATTCTCGGCTCGCCGCCGTTTCTCGGCACGAGCCGCGGCATTCTCTCCTCGCGCGGCATTCTGATCTGGAACGAGCTCGAAGCGCTGGGCATCCCCAACATCATGGGCGTCAATTATTCCTGGGGCATGACCATCATCGCGATCAAGCAGGCCTATCCCGGCCATGCCATGCGCGCCGCCCACGGCGCGCTGGGCGGCACGGCGGGCTATCACGGCCGCTTCGTCATCGTCGTCGACGATGACATCGATCCTTTCGACCTCGACGACGTCATGTGGGCGCTGGCGACGCGCTGCGATCCGGAGACTTCGCTCGACGTGTGCCGGCGCATCTGGAGCTACAAGATCGATCCGCGCCTGCCAAAAAATAAAAAAGAAGCCGGCGACTACACCGGCGCGGTGGCGATCATCGACGCTTGCCGGCCGTACCACTGGATCGACGAATTTCCACGCACGACGAAAATCAGCGAGGAGTTGCTGAAGGCGACGGAAGCAAAGTGGGGGAAGTTTTTCAAGGAATAAGAGAATCAATCACAAAGAGCACAAAGGTTTACCGGTGGGGGCGCGATTTATCGCGCCCTCCGAAAAAGATAGTTAACCGCAAAGAACGCAAAGGGCGCAAAGAAATGGGCGACCACCGGTCGCCCCCTACACGAGCCAACAGATTATTTGGATAAAACTAGCAGGAGGTAAATTATGTCCGCGGATCGATATGGGATTCCATCGACGAAAATTATCGAGCTGATGAAAAACTTGCAGGTGCCGTTCCGCAACGTCGGACCGCAGCACAAGATCATGGTGATGACCGACACCGCCATGGATCCGCTGGTCTGGCAGGCGGTGATGGCCGTGCTGCACGAGAGAGGCGCCGAGGCGATGCTGACCATGTTTCCGCCGCTGCCGTATCACTGCGCCGATCCGCTGTCGATGGCGATCGGCGCGGCGAAGGAAGCCGACCTGGTGGTGGCGCTGACGACCACTTGCATGAACAGCGGTACGCCGGGATTGCGCGAGATTCGCGACACCGGCAAAACCGGCATTCTCCTCATGGAAGAATCGACGGTGGAAATCTTGACCGAAGGCGGCGGCAAAACGACGCTCGAAGACATGGAAGAGATCAGCGACATCTGCCGGCGCATCGGCCAAGTCTACGACAAGGGCAAGAAGATCCACATCACGTCGGAATCGGGCAGCGACTTCACCGCGGATATCTCCGGCTATCCGCCGAATTATCACACGGAGCGCTGGTCCGAATTCCCGGCGCGCATCAGCAAGAAGACCGGCCGCCTCACCGGCGGCACCTGGCCGTGGGGCGAGATTCACGTCGAGCCGGTGCCGGGAACGGCCAACGGCACCATCGTTTGGGACACCACGGCGCACGTGCCGCACGGCCGCTGGAAAGATCCGGTTCAGCTCGTGATCAAGGACGGCTGGGTCAAAGGCATCGAAGGCAAGAACGAAGCGGCATACATCCGCGACTATCTCAAGAAAAACGGCGACGAGAATTCCTGGGGCGTCGGCGGCGAAGCCGCCATCGGCACCAACAAGAATTGTCCGGCGGGGACCTTCAACATGCGCAGCGAAAAAAAGCGCCTGGGCGCCATGCACTTCGGCATCGGCCACGGCGCCGATCGCCACAAAGTCAACAGCAAGCTGCGTCTCGAAGGCATCGTCGACCGGGTGACCGTGGTGGTCGACGACAAGATCGTGGTCTGCGAGAACGGCCAGATCAAAGTCTGAGAGTAAGAATTTAACCGCAAAGAACGCAAAGAAGGCAAAAAAATCACGCAGGGCGACGGGCGGTCGCCCCTCTCGAAGGATTCCATGGATTTTCCGATCAACGCGCCCATCGGCGAGCGGGTTAGAAGAAAAGAGACGCAGCGTTTCATTACCGGCACGGGCCGCTACGTGGACGACCTGCTGCCGGCCGGAACGCTGCACGTGGCGTTCGTGCGCAGCTCCTGCGCGCACGCGCGAATCAAAGCGCTCGACATGGAGGCGGCGCGCTCCATGCCCGGCGTGCACGCGGTATTTACCGGCAAAGAAATTGCAGAGCGCGTCAAGCCGCTTCGGGTCGGCGGCAGCTCGGTGCTGCGGCCGGTGAAGCTCTATCCACTGGCGGTGGAAAAAGTTCGCTACTTCGGCGAGCCGCTGGCGGCAGTGGTGGCGGACAACCGCTATCTCGCCGAGGACGCCGCCGAGGCGGTGCAGGTGGACTATGAATTATTGCCTGCGGTGATCGACCCGGAAGCGGCGATGGAGCCCGGCGCTCCGCCGGTGCACGAGGACGCCGGCAGCAACGTGGTTTACAAATATCATTTCGCCACCGACGGTATCGACAAAGTGTTTCAGGATGCCGAGGTGGTGATCAAAGAGCGCATCCGCAGCCATCGTATCACCGCCTGCCCCATCGAGCCGCGCGCCTATCTCGCCCATTATAATAAGGATGAGGACAGCCTGACCATGTGGTCGGCGACCGCGAACCCGCATTCGCTGCGCGGGCGGATTGCCGACATGCTGAGTTTTCCCGAAGGAAAAATTCGCGTGATTGCGCCGGACGTCGGCGGGTCGTTCGGCGTCAAAATTCAGACCTACCAGGAAGAGCTGCTGCTGCCTTATCTTTCGCGCGAGCTCGGCCGGCCGATCAAATGGTGCGAGACCCGGGTCGAGCACATGCGCAACGGCCGGCACGGGCGCGACCAGATCCACTACATCGAGCTGGCGCTCAAAAAAGACGGCACCATGCTCGGCATCCGCGACAAGATCATCGCCGACATGGGCTCGACCTACACGGTGGACCACTCGATCCAGGCGGCGGCGCTGTACATGACCGGCGTGTACCAGATTCAAAATTACGCCGTCGATGCCTTCGGCATTTCCACCAACAAGACCACCCACGGATCGCTGCGCGGCATCGGCAAGGCGGATGCGTCGTATATTCTCGAGCGACTGGTGGACATCGCCGCGCGCGAGCTGAAGATCGATCCCATCGACATCCGCATGAAAAATTTCATTCCTGCGGACGCCTTTCCCTATCGCAATGCCACCGGCGCGCTTTACGACAGCGGCCAGTATCATCTGGCGATGCAGCGCACGGCGGAGATTGCCGGCTACGAGCGATTGCGCCGCGAGCAGATGGAGCTGCGCAAAAAAGGAATCTACCGCGGCATCGGCGTCGCGCTGGTGATGGAGCCGACCAGCTCGAGCCGCATTCACGCCACCGGCGGCTACGCTTCCTGCCGGCTGCGCGTCGATCCCTCTGGCGCGGCGACGGTTTTTTCCAGCATGGGCGAGCAGGGGCAGGGACACGAAACCACGATCGCGCAGATCGTCGCCAGCCAGACCGGCATTCCGTTCGATAAGATCACGGTGATTCACGGCGACACGTTGCCGACGCCCTACGGCTTCGGCACCGGCAGCAGCCGTTCTTCGGTCGTATTGATGCCGTCGGCCTGGGTCGCGGGCAAACTCTTGCGCGACAAGATTCTCGGCATCGCCGGTCGTTTGCTGAGCGTGGCGCCGGATCGGCTGGAGATCGGCGACGGCAAAGTTTTTGCGAAGGAGAATCGTGAAAAATCCGTGGCGCTCATGGAGATCGTGCGCACCGCCTACGGCGCGATTCATCTGCTGCCGGAAAACATGGAGCCCGGTCTGGAAGTGACCGGCTATTTCATCAACCCCAACATCGACTACACGCCCGACGAAAAAGGCCGGATGAACACGTTTTCGAGCTATCCCTATGCCGCCGTGATCGCGGTGGTCGATGTCGATATCGAAACCGGTATGATCAAGATCGTGCGCTACTGCACGGTGCACGACTGCGGCAACATGATCAATCCGCAGATCGTCGACACCCAGCAGCAGGGCTCGATCATGCAGGGCATCGGCGCGGCGCTTTACGAAGAATTGCGCTACGCCGAGGACGGCCAGCTCCTGTCGTCAACATTCATGGATTACCGGCTGCCGTCCGCCGAAGAAGTGCCGGAGATGGCGCTGGAGCACATCGTCACGCCCAATCCGTTCACGCCGCTCGGCGCCAAGGGCGCGGGCGAGACCGGCATGCTCGGACCGCCGCCGGCGCTGTGCAGCGCGGTGGAAGACGCATTGAGCCCGTTCGGCGTGAAGGTGCGCGAGACGCCGCTCACGCCCGATCGGGTGCTGGATCTGATCGAGAAAGCGCAGGCGAACCGAGCTCATGTCTAAAACGATTACTTTGACAGTGAACGGCAAATCCTATTCGGGCGAGGCGGACGCGCGGACGCTGCTCACGCATTTTCTGCGCGACACTTTGAGACTCACCGGCACTCACATGGGCTGCGTGGTCGGGCGCTGCGGCGCGTGCACGGTGATGTGGAACGGGCGGGCCGTGAAGTCGTGCATGGTTTTCGCCGTGCAGGCCGAGGGCGACGAGATCGTCACCGTGGAAGGATTGGCGCAGGACAAACGGCTGCATCCGCTCCAGGAAGCCTTCTGGAAAAACGACGCGGTGGAGTGCGGCTACTGCACGCCGGGCATGCTGATGTCGGCGTACGGCTTGCTCAGCAAGGGCAGCACGCCGACCGACGAGCAGATCAAGAAAGCGATCTCGGGCAATCTCTGCCGCTGCACCGGTTACGGCAACATCGTGGCGGCGATCAAGGAAGCCGCGGCGAATTTCACCAAGTGAGGCAATCATGGTGAGCATCCTCAAAGATATTGCGATCGACGGCGTGAAGATCGTGCCGTGCCGCATCGCCATGCCCAACCGCGGCGTGGTGAAATCGTTTCTGGTCGCCGGCCAGGAGCGCGTGATTCTGGTCGACACCGGCGCGTCGGACGCCGACGCGGATCTGATCATGGACGCGATCAAAGACATGGGCCATCAGCACGCCGATCTGAAACTGTGCATTCTCACCCATCGCCACGGCGATCATACCGGCGGACTGAAGAAGCTCAAGAAAACGCTCAAGTTCGAAGTGATGGCGCACGAGCTCGACATGCCGGCGATCCGCCAGGCAAGCGGCTACGACGTCGAGCACGTGCTCAAGGGCGGCGAGCGGCTGCCCGACCGCGGCGGCATTCACGTGATTCACACGCCCGGCCACACCGCGGGACACATCAGTCTGCATCTGCCCGAGATCAAAACCATGATCGCGGGCGATGCCATCGTCAGCGCCGGCGAGCATCTGATGGTTTCGCCGACCTATCTTTCGTCCGATCCGGGCGCGGCGCACGAAAGCGTCAAGCGGCTGATCGCGATGAATCTCGATCTCGATCGTCTGCTGGTCGGCCACGGCGATGACGTGTATTTCGGCGCCAGGGAGAACATGGCGCGGATTTTTGCCGGCCCGCGGCCGTAAGCGAGAAAGTTATGAGGATTCATTTATTTAGAACTGCCATTGCGGCGCTGCTGCTTTCGTATCTGGGCCTGCCGCAGGCGCGCGCCGCGGAGGCGCTCAAAAAAATTCGCATCGCGTCGAAAGCGCCCGGCGAATCCCTGGTGCCGTACATGATTTCCCAGCGGTTGGGCTTTTATCGCGAGGAAGGTCTCGACGTCGAAGTGATCGTCACCCGCGGCACCGTGACCACGCAGGTCGTCGTCAGCGGCGCGGTGGATTACGGCAACGGCGGCTCGATCCCGGCGATTCTCGGCGGCGCGCGCATGAAAATTCTCCAGGTGAGCACCGACAAGCCGTCCCAGTATCTCGTCGTTTCGCCCAAGATCACCAGCATCAAACAGCTCAACGGTAAAACCGTGGCGATCTCCGATGCCTCCGGCAATTCCACCTTGCTGTTTCGCGAGCTGCTGGCCAAAAACGGGGTCGCCATCGAAACCGTGCAGATGCGCGCGCTCGGCGACCCGTCGGTGCGCTTTGGCGCGCTTCTCTCGGGCACGGTGGACGCGACCATGATCACCATCGGCAACGCGCGCATCGCCCAGGCCAAGGGATTTCGCATTCTTGCCTACAGCGGCGATTACGTTTCCGCGCTCAGCGCCAACCTGGAAACCAGCGACGACAAGATCAAGAATGCGCCGGACGAAGTCTATCGGGTGGTGAGAGCGACTTTGAAGGGCCAGCTCTTTTATCATCGCAACATGAACGAGGCGGCCAAATTCATCATGGAAGCGCTGCGCATCAACGACTTCAACGAAGCCAAGGAGATCTGGCGCGAGCGCGACAAGCAGGCCTCCGAGCTGGCGCAGATCGGCCGGGCCAGCGAAGAAGTCATGACCGTCAACATCGAGCGGGTGCGCGAGCAGATGCGCGCCGTGGGCGCGACCAGCCGAATCAAAGGTCCGGTGACCCTCGATCAGGTCTATGATTTCTCGTTCGTGAAAAAAGCCTACGACGACATCCGCGCCAGCAAATTCGATCCGCTGCGCTACGAATACAGCAAGAAAGCGATGTGACCATGTATCCGGCGAGCTTTGAATATCTCAGACCCAGGGAAATCGGCGAAGCGATCGAGCTGCTGCGCCGCTACGGCGACGACGCCAAGCTTCTGGCGGGCGGGCAGAGTCTGGTGCCGATGATGAAACTGCGGGTCGCGCGGCCCAAATACCTGATCGACATCCATCGCATCGCGGAGTTGAGTTACATCCGCGAAGACGGCGGCGAGATTCGCATCGGCGCCACGACCCGCCATGTGGAAATCGAGGAATCGCCGCTTATCGGCGCCAGGCTGCCGATGCTGCGCGAGGCGGCGAGCGAGATCGGCGACCTTCAGGTGCGCAACCGCGGCACCATCGGCGGCGGCCTGGTGGAAGCCGATCCCTGCGGCGACTACGGTCCGGTGGCGCTCGCGCTCAACGCCCGGATGAAATGTATCGGGCCGCGCGGCGAGCGGACGATTCCCGCCGCGGAATTTTTCACCTTTGCTTACACCACGGCTCTGGAGCCCGACGAGATTTTGACCGAGATCGATTTTTTTCTGCCGGCAAAAGACAGCGCGGGCGTTTACGTAAAACTCGAGAAGGTCGCCGGCGATTTCGCCATCGCCAGCGCGGCGGTGCAGTTGAGGCTGGACCCGAGCGGCGCTTGCCGGGAAATCGGCGTCGGCGCCGCCGGCGGCGGCACCGTGCCGCAAAAGGGCGCGACGGTGGAGGAGCTGCTGCGCGGCAAAAAAATCGACGCCGCGTTGATCGAACAGGCCGGCCGGCTCATCATCGAAAACGCCGAGCCGATCGAGGACATGCGCGGCTCCGGCGCCTACAAGAAAAAAGCGTTGAGCGCGATCCTGCGCCGAGCGCTGGCGGAAGCGCTGCGGCGCGCCGAGGCGGCGCGGGCAACGTGAGAATGGCCTTGATCAAGCCCTGCCTCTGGATTGCTCTCGCATCTTGGTTTCTCGCGGCCAATGCTGCTTTCGCAGCGCAAGGCTCCGGCCAGCTCGCCAACGTCACGATTGCGTACACTTCGGTTTCGCCGCAGTACGCGCCGGTCTGGATCGCCAGGGAAGCGGGATTTTTCCGCAGGAACGGCGTCAACGCGCAGCTGGTCTACATGCGCGGCGGTGTGCTGGCGACTCAGGCGCTGGTGAGCAACGACGTCAATTTCATCAATGCCGGCGGCGGCGGAGTCGTCGATGCGGTGCTGGGCGGCGCGGATATTTTTATGATCGCCAGTCCGATCAACCAGGAGCCGCAGGTGCTGGTTGCAAAAAAGGAGATCAAGGACATTCGCCAGCTGCGCGGCAAGCGGCTGGCGGTGAACAGCCTCGCCGGTCCGGCAATGCTGTCCTTGAAAATGATTCTCGGCGCCTCCGGTCTGGATCCCGAGCGCGATGTGACTTACCTGGCCACCGGGCCGTCGGCGAGCCGCTACGGCGCGCTGCAACTCGGCCAGGTGGAAGCGGCGACGCTGGCGCCGCCGTTCACGTTTGACGCGCGCAAGGCGGGCTACACGTTTTTCGAGGATCTGCCGGCCCTGAAGCAGGCGGAGTTGCCCAACGCCGCGCTCGCCACCAGCCGGAAATTCGCCGATGCGGAACCGCTCGCCACCGAGAGGGTCGTGAAATCGGTGATCGAAGGCATTCACTTCTACAAGACCGAGAAGCGTAAAACCTCGGCGATCTTGAAACAGTACATGAAAATGGCGGACGGCGAGGAGCTGGAAGAAACGTATAACTTTTACGTGAAGCTTTTCGCCGAGAAGCCGTACCCGAGCGCAAAAGGCATTCAGACGATTCTCGACTGGTCCAAGCGCGCCGACGCGCGCAAAGCGAGTCCCGCTGAGTTTGTGCAGACGCGGTTCATCGAGAAATTGGATAAGCAGGGATTCATCGACAGCTTGTACAAGAAGTAGCGCGCACGAGGTTTACTGATGGAAGAACGTTGGCCGTGGGAAGCGGAGGAGAGCCGGGAGGTTTCCGATCCATTCGCGCACCAGCGCCATGAAGAGTCGATCAAGCAGCAGATGCCGCGGGTGGTGAAGCTGCTTCCGGTGCAGGGCACGGTGATGGGCAGCAGCAGCCCGCACCAGACCGGCGACATCGTTTGCTACGATATCCTCAAGCGCGCGCCGGTGTACGATCTCACCTCGCATTTCTCGGACATTCAGCCCCACGCGCCAGCGCGCGGCGCGCACCGGCACATCAGCGCGCCGACGTTGTTCTGCCTGAGCGGCCGGGGCTGGGAGATCAACGACGGCAAAACCTATTCCTTCGGCACCTACGACATGCTCGTGGTGCCGCCGTTCACGATTCATCAGCACGGCGGCGATGAAGACGCGGGCTGCCAGATCTTCGTGCCGCAGAGCCGGCTCTTCAGCCTGATGGGTTTGACCAAGCGCGAGCAGATCAAGTTCGGCGACAATCCGACTTTTCCCCGCGGCACCGAGCCGCTGCGCGACGAGCAGGGAAAGCTCATCGGCTACCGGATTAAAAAAGGCGTGCTCGGCATCAAAGACGACCTCGACGTGATGCTCGGCGCGGACCAGAAGACCGAAAGAGTTTTCCGCGCGCGCAAGGAAGCGGCAGCCTGGGAGGGGCCGGTCGAGAACACCTACGATCGATATTTGAAACTTTTTCATGACGAAAGCGTCTTCTGCAACCAGGTGACCCACGTGATCGCCTACGAAGAGCAGCCGTGGGAATGGTGCCGGCAGGGCCGGCTCAAATGGTTCACCCATCCCGAGATCAACAGCGCCGCGCGCCGCGTCTGGCTCTACATGCAGGAGATTTTGCCGGGCAGCCGATCGGGCAAACACCGGCATATGACCGAGGAGCAGGTGCTGGTGATTCAGGGTCGCGGCTACGATATTCACGACGGCAAGCGCTGGGAGTGGGAGACCGGAGACCTGGTGAGCGTTCCGGCGATGGCCGAGCACCAGCACTTCAATGCCGATCCCGATCACCCCGCGCTGTTGCTGTCGTCGATGCCGAGCGTCGGCGTCGGTCTGGGGCTGGGCGGCATCGAGCAGTTGGAGGACGCGCCGGAATATTCGGATTCAAAAAGCGTGGAGAGCGAAGGCAAAGATGGCTGACAAGAATTCCGCCGCGGAAGGTGCCGCTGCCGCGGAGCACTACTACGACTACGAAGCGCGCTTCATCAAGCAAAAGCGCGAGCAGGAGCGCATCAATATTCTGCCGCGGGTGATCAAGCCGGCGATGTTTGCCAAGGGCGAGTTCGCGCTCGGCGACCCGCGTGTCTTCAGCCGTTACACAGTGGCGCCGCTCAGCGCGCTGACCTGCAGTTTTGTCGAGCTGGGCGCCGGCGGCGAAACCGCGCCCCGGCGCATGATTCCGTCGGTCGTCGCGTACATCGTCGCAGGAAGCGGAGCGTGCTTTCAGGACGGCGCGAAATTCGCGTTTGCGGCAGGCGATGTCGTGGTCATTCCTCCGTATACGACGTACCGCTTCGGCGCGGATGGGGGGGCTGGCTTTCGCGCCTGGTTGCCGCAGCTAAGACTTTGGCACGGTCAGGGACTTCTTTGGCGCGATTCGCTGGAAAAGAGCAACAGCGATTCGCCTTCCGAGCGAAAAGTCGCAGCCATCTTCGACGCGCGCCGGCAGGTGCGCGAGCCCGCGCCCGGCCAGACGCGCTACGACTGGTTCTTATCGCAATTGGCCGATGAGAACCGCATCGAGCGGGAAGGACCGCGGGTGATTCGCGCGGCCGATCGCGCCTGGGAAAACACGCGGCAGGGGAAAATCAAATTCTACCTGAATCGGTGGAGCGAAACGGCGGCGCGCGGATTGGATTTGATGGCGCAGGAAATCGCGCCGGGCGAGCGGAGCGGCGAGCATCGCCACATCTTCGAAGAGCTCCTGCTCGTCGTTCGCGGCCGCGGCTTCGATCTGCACGAGGGCACGCGCCATCCCTGGGAAGAAGGCGATTTGATCTGTGTACCGCCGATGATTGCCCACCGGCACGTCAATGACGGCGCGGAAGCCGCTCATTTGATTTCCGTCTGGCCTCAGCAGCCTGGACACGAGCTTCTTGGCGGCATCGAGCAGCTTGAGAATGCCTCGGATTGGAAGCAATGAAAAAAACGGCGCGGCTATTTTTACTCGTCCTGATCCTGCTCGCAGCATCCGCCGTCTTTGCCGAAAGCCAGACGATTCCCATCAAAGCGGCCTACGCCACGACTTCGGGAATTCGCCTGCCGCTCTGGATCGCCGAGGAGGCGAAGCTGTACGAAAAATACAAGCTCGATGCCAAGCTGATCAATATTCCTTCGGGGAACACGGCGATCAGCGCGCTGGTGAGCGGCGAAGTGGATATCGTCAGCGGCTCGGGCTCGGCGACCATCGTCGCCGCCGGCCGCGGCCTGCCGGTGGTGATCGTCGGCAGCTTCGGCAGCACGACTTATAAACTCGTCGCCAACCCCGGCGTCACCGATCTGCGCGGCAAGGTCGTCGGCACGAGCCGCATCGGCGCGACCACCGATTTTGCCTTGCGGCGCGCGTTGTCGAAACTCGGGCTCACGCCCGACAGGGACGTGAAGATCCTCGCCACCGGCATCGGCGAAGCGGACAAGCGGATCATGCTGATGCTGCAGGGCCGCATGGATGCCACCATCGGCAGCCCGGAGAGCATTCTCGCTGCCGAGACGCAGAGCAAAGTGAAGCTGGAAATTCTCGCCGATCTCGAAGAGATGAAAATCTACAATACCGTCGGTGACCTATCGACTCGCACCGACGTGCTCAAAAATCATCGCGACTTGCTGCGCGCGTTTTTCATGGCGACGAGCGAAGCGATCGCGCTGGGCAAGAAAAACAGAGCCTTGGCGCAAAAGGTCATTGCCAGGCAGATGAAAGTGACCGACCGCAAGCGCCTCGACGTGATTTACGATGCTTCGCTCGGGCGCATGCCCACCAAACCCTACCCGCGCGAGGAGGCGGTGGCGCTGGAGCTGGAAAGCGTCGCCTTCACCGATCCGTTGTTCAAAAACAAGAAGGTCGCGGAGTTTATGGACGGCAGCATCATCGCGGAACTGGACCGCAAAGGCTTTTTCACCCAACTTCAGTGAAGAAAGTGATTATGCAAATGACGCGGAGCGAAACGCGGATGTTGCGTGCGATATTTTTCATCCTGGGTTTTTTCTTGATCGTGCAGGCGGACGCTGTAAACGCGGCTTCTGTAGAAGAGCGGCTCGACAAGATCAATCGGATGCCGGAGAAATTCCGCGCGGAGGCGCTGGAAAAAGAAGCGCGCAAGGAAGGCGAGCTGGTCTGGTACGCGGCGATGGCGAGCGATCGCGCGGCGGAGCTGATCAAGGCGTTCGAGAGCAAATATCCTTTTTTGAAAATTCGTTTTCAGCCGGGCGGCGCTGGACGGCAGTTGGAACAACTGCTGATCGAGCACCGGACCAAAAAACCGCGCGCCGATATTATCAACACGCGCCGCTCTTACGTCGGCGTGATGGCCAAAGCGGGCGCGGTGATTCGCTACCGCACGCCGCTGCGGGCGGCGCTGCGCGACGGTTTTACCGACAAGGAGGGCTTCGTCAACGGCATCTACGCGCAGCCGCGCGTGTTTCTCTACAACACGCGCATGATCGCGCGCGACAAGGCGCCGCAGTCTTTCGAAGATCTGCTCGATCCGCGCTGGAAGGACAAATTGGGCATGGACACGACGGATTACGACTGGCTGGCGTCGCTGATCGATTACTACGGCCGCAGTAAAGCTCTGGAGCTCGCCGGAAAGCTGGCCAGGCAGCAGCTCAATCTGCGGCGCGGGCCGACCTTGCTCGCGCAGCTTGCGGTCGCGGGCGAATTTCCCGTGGTGATCGACGCGTTTCCCGAGGAAATCATGCAGATGAAGAATGCCAAGGCGCCGGCGGAATTGGTCTTTACCGAGCCGTTCGTGGCGGTCAAAACGCCGACCACCGTTTCGATCGCCTCCGGCGCGCCGCATCCGCACGCGGCGGCGCTGCTCGTGGATTTTCTTCTTTCCAAGCCGGGGCAGGATTTGATGGCGGGCCAGGGACGCTGGGTGAGCCGCAAAGACGGCGGCTACTTCGCCGAGCTCAAAGGCAAGAAGATGCAGATCCCGTCGCTCGAATGGGACGACAAGCAGGTCGAGCTGATCAAGCTCTACAATTCAATTTTCTCGCTCGGCTGAACAGCGCGAGCGCGCTCCTTGGTTATCGTTCGACAAAAAAAAGGGCACGGCATGCCGTGCCCCTACGTCTCTTTGCGCTACCGTACCGATATCTACCACGCCGTGCCCGAGCCGTGCGCTTCGTGCGACACCGGGGCGAGGACCTGGTACGGGTCGCCGAACTCGGAGGCGGCTTCGAGCACTTCGGGATGGTGCAGCAAGGAGCGGTCGAGCATGCCGTGCTTGTCGACGATCAGGCGATCGTCGATATAAAGCCGCGCATTGAAAACCGAGCCATCCATGTGGCGAAATTTGGGATGCTTGCGCGGCGTGCCTAGACCCGCCCAAGGCATTTTGCTGATCAATTCCCAGTGCATCGGATCGGCGATGCCATGCTGCGCCGACGCTTTCGGGTGATAGCCGAACATGATTTCGATCAAACGGTTCGACTCGGGAACTTCTTTGAACAAACGCTTGCATTCCTCGCCGACTTCGCCGCCGCCGTCGACTTCCGTAATGATGTTGTCTTTGACCTTCCAGCGCATCGGCTCGGCCAACATGCCGGCGACGCCCTGAACGCAGCTCAGATAAACTTCGCCGTTCGACTGGCCGTCGCCGTTGAACACGCCGCAGCGGCCCCAGGGAAAATGGCAGCGCCCGGGCGGATCGCCGGCGCGAAACTGCATGCCGTAGAGTTTTTTGCCGTCGTAGGTCGCGGTCAAATTGGTCCCAAGCGAATCTTCGATGCGGACGACCTTGCCGGCGCTGACGACTTCGCGCACCTTCTCGGCGAGCTTCCACAGCACCTTGTTGGGGAATTTCGCGTAGTCGCGCGCCAACAATCCGGCATTGCCTTCGAAATAAATATGATAAGGCTTCATGCGCTGTTCGTGCAGCTGGCTGCCGCTTTCCTCGCGCTTGCGCCCCATGGCGCGGTGCGCCGGCGTGAAAGTGATGAACACCGGCCAGACCCAGACGACCACGTCCGAGGCGTGCATGGCTTCCAACACCGCCTGCGGCACGCTGCCGTAGCGGGAGATCGGCTCGGTGACGAGCGTCATCGGCTGGGCGCCGAAAAAGCGCAGGCCGGCGGTGAGCGCTTCGATTGTCGTTTTGTCGCTGCGGGTGTCGGCCAGCAGCAGCACCTGATCGCCGCGGCGCAGATCCGCCGCTTCGATCATGTTGCGCACGCCGATCATCATGTCGGAGACCTGATAATTATTTTCCATTCGCAGTTCCTCTCCAGGCGCGAGCTAAACGAGTTTTTCCTCGCTTACTCGCGTGTATATATCACGCTGCCGGCGCAGACAAGCCGAGGTCGTGCGCCCGCTTGCGTTGCAACGCAGTTAAACATGTGCAAATTTCCACGAGGATGCTTTCGATGATCAAGAAATTGCCGGGTCTCTTCATGGCCATGCTGGCGCTGGGCGCGGCGCCCGCTTCGGCGCAGGCGCCGAGGCTCGAAGATCTGCGCGTGTCGTTCGCCAGCTTCGGCGTGATTTACTACCCGCACTTCATCGCGCGGGAGTTGGGCTTTTACCGCGACGAGGGGCTCAATGTCGATTGGATCGCCATGCCCGGCGGTCTCGCGACCCAGGCGCTGGTGGCGGGCGATCTTCATTTCAGCACTTCCTCCGGAGCGTCGCTCACGGCGAGTTTACGCGGCATCAGGCTCAAAGTCGTTTATGTCAACCTGGATCGGCCGCTGTATCGCCTGCTCACCTGGCGCGACGATGTGCGCAAAGTCACCGATCTGCGCGGCAAAGGAATCGGCGTGGCGTCGCGCGGCGACACGATGGAAGGCTCGGCCAATCTGCTGCTCAGAAAATACGGCATGGATCCGGCCCGCGACGTGATCTGGGTCGCGCTCGGCACCGGCGGGCGGGTGAGTTCATTGATCGCCAAGACCGTCGATTCCGCCGTGCTGGGTTTCGCCGACTCGCGCACTCTGCAGACGCGCGGCTATCCGGTTCACGAAGTCGCCAATATCGGCAAAGAGATCAAAACGCTTTACACCGGGCTTGCGACTTCGGAAGAAATGCTCGCCAAACGGCCCGACGTGGTGCGCCGGTTTATCCGCGCGACAGTCAAAGGGCGGGAATTCCTCAAGCGCTTCAAGACTCAGTCCCTCGCGCTCGGCAAGAAATACGACCGCGCGCCCGACGACGTGCGCAGCGCCGACTATGACGCGACCATGGAAATGATGACCGCGGACGGCACGGAAGATTTGGAAACGCAAAAATCCGACATCGACATCGGCCGGCGCTTCCTCAATGTGCAAAGGGAAATTCCCCCGGAGCAGGTTTTCGATTTTCGCCTGACCCGCGAAGTGTACAAGGAGCTGCGCGAGATCGGCTGGGACAAAGCGCTCAAAACCGGAAAGTAGAAAATGGAATTTGGATTGTTGTTGCATACCCGCCAGCTCGTTCGCTCGGACGACGCGGCCAGAAGCTTCGATCAACTGTGGAGCGACGCGGCTCAGGCCGAGGAGCTCGGCTTCGAGCATATCTGGCTCGGCGACAGCGTGACGGTTCTCGACAAGGCGCGCGGCGATTGCCTCACGACGATGGCCGCGCTGGCGGCGCGCACCGAGAAGATTCGTCTCGGCGCGGTGCCGATGCTCGCGGCGCTGAGAAATCCGGTCCTGCTCGCGCACGCGCTCGCGACCATCGACGTGATCGCGAAGGGCCGAGTGTTGATCGGCGTCAGCGTCGGGCCGGTGCGCGACTACATCCAGCGCCAGTTCGCCGCCTGCGGCGTGCCGCCCCAGGAAAAAGCCGGGCGCCTGAGCGAATGCATCGAGATCATGCGCAAGCTCTGGAGCGGGAAGACGATCGACTACGAAGGACGCTACTACCAATTGAACGACGTGGGCATTCTGCCGCATCCGGTTCAGCCGGGCGGCATCCCGATCTGGATCGTCGCCGATAGAAACGAAAACGGCTTCAAGCGCGTCGGCCGCCTGGGCGACGGCTGGGTGACCCTGGCGCCGAATCTCGAGAGATTTTCCGCGGCGCGCCGCAAGATCGATCAGTACGCTGCCGAGCATGGACGACCGGAGCGCTGCCGGACCAGCGCGCTCTACGTTGCGTTCAATCTTCAAACAGACGGTGAGCGCGCGCGGGCGGAAGGCTGGAGTTGGATGGAACGGTTCTTCGGGCAGCCCAGGGAAAAGCTCGCACATTTTTTTGCGATCTTCGGTACTCCAGAAGAGTGCGTGCGTACGCTAAAGGATTACGCCGCGGCGGGGCTGACGACGATCATCGCGCGCATCGCGTCCGACGACCCGCGCGAGCAATCGCGAATTCTGCTGAACGAGATCAAACCGCGACTGGCGCAGTAACATGGCAAACCTTCGACTGACGCTTTCGTGCAACGAATACGACCGCACCCGCTTTCTGGTCGACGGAACCATCAAGGCGGAAGGGATCGACCTGGAAATTCTCGCCTTGCCTTCGGAGGAGCGCCATCGGCGTTTCTCCCGGAGTCTGGAGTTCGACGTGTGCGAGCTGCAGATGGGCGTGTTTCTCGGCTGGATCGGGCGCGGCGCGCCGTTCCGGGCGATTCCAGTTTTCCCGCACCGAAAATTTTGTCATGGCAATGTGCTGGTTCACGGCGCGAGCGGCGTTCAGAAAGCCGAGGACCTCGCCGGAAAAACCATCGGCATGCGCGCGCATTTCAATCCGGTGTCGCTGTGGATGCGCGGCATTCTCCAGGACGAGCACGGCGTGCCGGCGCGCTCGCTCAAGCTGCGCACCAATCAGCAGGAGCAGGTGCCCGGCTGGGAGCCGCCCGAGTGGATGGACATCGAACGGCTGCCGAAGGGGCAAAAGATCGAAGACGTGCTGCCCACGGGATCCATCGACGCGTGCATGCTGCCGGAGATTTCACCGAAGCACACGCGCATGCCCGGCGTGCGCCGCCTGTGGCCGAACTTTCGCGAAGTGGAAAAACAATACTACCTTCGCACCGGAATTTTTCCGATCCGCCACGTGGTGGTGGTGAAGAATGAAATTTTGGAAAAGCATCCCTGGGTCGCGCAGAGTCTCGTCGCGGCATTTACCGAAGCCAAAGAGCGCGGCATCAAACACGTGAGCGACACGCGGCGATCGTTTCTTGCCTGGTATGGGGCCGAGCTGGAAGAAGAGCGGGAGCTCTTCGGCGGCGATCCGTGGCCCTACAATCTGAAAGACAATCGGCTGGTGTTGGAGACGATGGCGCGCTACGCGGAGATGGTCGGTGTGACGGATCGGAAGCTTCAGATTAAAGAGATGTTTGCCGAGGGCTCGTGGAAGGAGGAGTTAGACGGCTAGTAAGCAGTGGGTATAGCGAGTTGCTCGCGTCATTTCGAAAATTTTAGAGCGAAGAAGGATTTCTCCCTTCGGTCGAAATGACACTGGGTTTCATGCTTGGGACAGTGACTGTTTGATACGCGATTTTGCAAAGACGCACCAGGGAGACCGCTACTTGTTTTCCTCTGCGCCGGCGCGCGCCCACTCCGGGCGGTAGCGGTCGTCGGTGACGCCGGCGACCGTGTAGCCGCCGTCGACGTAGAGGATGGTTCCGGTGATGTAACTGGCGCCTTCCGAGGCGAGAAATACGCAGGGCTCGACCATGTCCTCCGGAGTTTCGGTTCTGCCGAGCGGCAGACGGCGGACTCGCTCGATCACTCCCTTGCTGTAGGGCTTGCGCGCGGTGTTGCCGCGCGCCAGCCCGTTCACGGTGATTCCGTAAAAGCCCAGCGCATGCGCCGCCGCGCGGGTGAGACCGTTGACGCCGCCGCGATCGGCGGTCCACGATGCCGCCTGGCCGGGGCCGAGCACGCCGACGATGGAGCTGAGGTTGATGATCCTGCCGGAGCGGTGCTTGACCATCTCGCGCGCGACCGCCTGGCAGGTAAGAAAATAGCTCTTCACCCCGCGGTTGAGCGAGTCGTCGAAATCCTCTTCCTTGAAATTCAAAAACTCCTGGTTGTGCGACGCCATCGTGCAGTTGACCAGGATATCGATGCGGCCGAAAGCGTCGACGACCTGCCTGACCATCGCTTCGACTTCATTCCGCTTGCGCAGGTCGATGGCGATGGAGAGCGCGCGGCGGTTCTTCTGGCGCACTTTTTCCGCCGCCGCATCGGTGTCGGTTTGTTTGAAATCCACGCAGGCCACGTCGCAGCCTTCCGCGGCAAAGCCGGGCACGATGGCCGCGCCGAATTCGCCGTTGCATCCAGTGACAATTGCGATTTTTCCTTCGAGCTTCATGTTTCTCACCGCGCCGGCTGCCAGCCGGCGGCTTTCAACTGAGCGTAATTTTTGCGCGTGATCGTGTAATCGAACACCGTCCCAATGCTCGGCGGCTTGGCGACTTTGGTGAGCTCCGAGCGGGTCGCCACCTCATCGCGCAAGACCTCGTCGGGAAGCGAGCCGTCGTCGGTCATGGCCGCTTTGGTCACATCGTAATCGACTCTGATCGCGTCCAGGGACGACGGATCGCGCTTGCTGATGAGCGCGATGGCCTCGTCTTTGTAGCGGCGCGCAAACTCGCGGCCCCTGGCCAGGCCGCGCAGAAAGCGCTCCACCAGCTGCGGATTTTCCGCGAGCAGCTTGTTCGAAGTCGCTACGCCGTTCCAGACAAGCTGGATCTCCTTGCCGAGATCGGCGAGCACGACGTGCCGCTGGTCCTTGATCACCACCATGTCGCGCGGCACCAGCGGCGCGGCGTCGATGGCGCCGGTCTTGAGCGCGGGAAACCGAACTTCGTTTCTGCCCACCGCGATGAACAACACCGAGGTCGGGTTCACGCCCATCTTTTTGAGGTAGAGAATCGTCGCGAGATGGCCGGTGTCGCCGAAGCTGTTGATGGCGATTTTCTTTCCGATGAGATCTTTCGCCGACGTGATGTCCGGTTTGATCGACACCAGAGTGTAACTCGGCCGCGAGAGATTGGTGTAGACGATTTTCAGCGGGCCGCCGCGCACCGCGGCGCTCACCGCCGAGCTGGCCGAGCTGCTGAATTGAAACTGCCCGGACAACAGGCCGGGAGTCGCCACGCCGCCGGGCGCGCGAATCACCTCGATGTTGAGGTTCTCCTCGCGGAAGTAGCCTTTGTCCATGGCGCAGATGTGGTCCATGTACGCCGCGCTGAGGGTGGCGTAGGAGACGCGGATGTTGTCGATGGCGAAAACCGGCGAAGCGATTGCCAGCGTGATGAGGAGCCAAAGCCAGCCGATCCGCATGGACATGGCGCGTGCGGGAATTGAGGTCATCTATGCAATCGGCTGTCCGGCGCGTCTGGCGCGCTCGATGAATTCATCCGCGAGGCGCACCGGTTTGCGCGTGTAGAGAATGATGCGGATGGTCGCCATGTCGCCGACGTTGCGGTGCGAGGTGCCCGGCGGGATCAGCAGGAAATCGCCGGTCTCGAGCATGTATTCCCCCTGATTGGTGCGCGTCGCGCGCCTGCCGGAGAGTTGAAAGGCAATTTCGTCCTGGCCGAAGCCGCGATGATAGATTCTCTGCGCGTCGGAGCGGTAAGTGGTCTCGATCATGATGTCGGCGTTTTCCACCAGCTCGAAGTGCTTGCCGCCGGAGCCGCCTTCCTCGACTTTGTCGAGCACGGTGCTCGGCTTGAGCCAGATACACTGCTTGTTCGGCGCGACGCCCTGCCTGACCGGGTAGCTCTGCGCGATTTCGACCGGGTTTCTCGTGTACACGATCAGCCGCGTCGTCGGTCCCATGCCGCTGTTCTCGTGCGCGATGCTCGGCGGCACGACCAAAACGTCGCCTTCGACCAGCGCGAAATCGCCTTCCGAGGTTTTGGTGACGCGCTGGTTCTGCACCTGAATCTGGGTTTCATAGAAGCCCGCGGGTCTGCGCCCGTCCGCTCCTTTCGCGGAGCGGCAGTGCATCAGCTCCATGCGCACGTCGTCGTTGACGAAGATCGGGATCTGGCGCGTGTCGCCGTCGCCGGGCAGATCGCGCTCGAGCAATTTGAGCGGCGCGATCAACTGGCAGGGGCGATCGAATCTGTCTTTGCAGCCGACGATGTCGATTTCCTCGTCGACTTCCTTCCAGACTCGTTCGGCCTTCGGCCCGATGTTGCCGATGAACGACAGGGTATTGATCTCTTTGAACTTGGCTCCCATACGAAGATTCTCCTGGCGGAGTGTGGCGTTTTACTTCTTGGCCGGCGGGATTTCGAACGGCGCCCAGACCTTGGCCCAGGGCGGCCGAAAGCCGTCCTCGGTGACGGCGGCGTTGGCGTAGCCGGCGTCGACGCAGAGGCTCGCGCCGGAAACGAAATTCGAATCGCCGCTCGCGAGAAAGATCGCCGCGCCGACCAGATCGTCCGGCTTGCCGAGCCGTCCTAGAGGGATGCGGCGCATGCGCTCGCCGATTTCTTCCGCCGAGCCGGAAAAATAATTCATCGGCCCGGCAAGCAGCGCGTTGGCATGGACGCCGTAGAATCCCAAAGCCTGTCCCAGCGCCCGCGTCATCGAATCGATGCTCGAATGGGCAGCGCTGTTAGCGGCGGATTCCCCCGAGCCGATGTGCGCGTCCATGCTGGAAAGATTGATGATCTTGCCCGAGCGCTGCTCGGCCATATGACGGCCGACCGCCTGGGCGAACAGAAAATAGGCCTTCGGACCGCGTGCGATACAATCGTTGAAAGCTTCCTCGGAGAGACCGAGAAAATCGCTGTCGTGGCTGACGGACGAACAGTTAAGCAGGATGTCGACGCGCCCCAACTCGGCCACGGCGCGCCGCACGCCATCCTCGATCTGAGCTTTCTTGGTGACGTCGACCTCCAGCGCCAGCGCGCGCCGCCCGAGCGCGCGAATCTCTGCCGCGAGCTGCTCCGCTTTGCTCAGTTGTCCGTCGACAATAGCGCAGTCAGCGCCTTCGCGGGCAAATCCGGCGGCAAGGGCGCCGGCGCAGGGATGTGTCGCGCTCGTGATCAAGGCAATTTTGTCTTTGAGTCTCATTCGTCAATCCAGAAGTTTTTTCCCACCGACAAGCTGTGTCTTATAAAAAGGACCGTAGCGTGTCAATCGAAGCGCCTTGACAGCGCGCACGCCCGGCATTACGACTTGCAATCGTTCGTCGGCATGATTGAAAGCGAAAGGATCGGCGGCATGAAGCGTTTTTTTCAACTTGCTTCTTCTCTCTGGGTATTTCTCCAGTGCGGTTTGGCCGGCGCGGAAAACATCGTCGTCTCCCTGGTCACGCCCAGCGCCGCGTACATGGACCACTTCGTCGCCGTGGAAAAAGGCTACTTTCGCGAGCACAATCTCAACGTCGAATATATCCGCTCCGGCGGCGGCGTGGCGACGCCTGCGCTGTTGTCGGGCGATCTTCACTTGAGCACCTCGGCAGGCTCGGCGCTCAGCGCCGCATTGCGCGGCGGCCCGATAAAAATCGTCTATACCAATCTTTCCCGGCCGAGTTACAAGCTCATCGCGACCAAACCGGAGATTCAGACGCTCAAAGATCTGATCGGAAAGCGTATCGCCATCAATTCCTTCGGCGACACCCAGCATCTGGCGCTCTTGCTGCTCTTGAAGAAATACCGGATTGCTTCCACCTCGGTCCTGTTCATCGCCATGGGCCGGAACGAAACGCGCTTCGCCGCGATGAAGTCCGGAGCCATCGATGCGACTTTGCTGTTGCCGCGGGACGTATTTCAGATCGGCCAAACCCAGGGTCCGGTGCTCGCGGATATCGGCAAGGAAATTCAGCTCATCTGGTCCGGCGCCGCGACTTCCAGTAAACTGCTGGCGGAAAACCGCGGTCTGGTGGAACGATTCCTCACCGGCGCGATCAAAGGCCGGGAATATGCCCGGCGTTACAAAGAGCAGACCTTGGCCGTGATCGCCAAGCACGACAAATCACCGCGCGAGGGCCTCGAGCTCGACTACGATGCCACCGTGTCGAGCATGACCGCCGAAGGATCGGTAACGGACGACGTGCTGCGCGACGAAATAGCCACCCGCGCAGAGCTTACGAAGATGGCCAATCCGCCGGACAAGGACAAATTATTCGACTACAGCCTGGTGAAAAAAATTTACACCGAACTGAAAGCGAGCGGCTGGCAGCCGCGCCCGTGAAAAACAGTTGACCCGTTCGGAGTCCTTTGACGAAGCTCAGGACGAACGGAGCGCGAGGTCTCCTTGGTTTTTCCGCTCATGCTGAGCGCGTCGAAGCATTCCGAGTTCTTTTCGGACCGCCGATTTCCAGAAAAATGTCAAAGAGACCGCGCTAGACCTTCGGCGTCAGTCCCGCGGCTTTGATTCCTTCAATCGCGCAGGCTTCGTCTTCGTCGGCGGTGCCGCCGCTGACGCCGACGGCGCCGATGATTTCGCTGCCGTCCATAATCAGCACGCCGCCGGCCACCGGAACCACTTTGCCGCCGGACATGTCCGAGAGCGCGCCGAGAAAGGCCGGGCGCTCTTTCAAGCGCTCGCTCAAAGCGCGGCTCGATTCGCCCATGCCGACGGCGCCCCAGGCCTTGCCGATGGCGATGTTCGGCCGCAGCATGCTGGCGCTGTCTTCGCGCTTCAGCGCCTTCAGGCAGCCGCCGTCGTCGAGCACGGCGACGCACATGGGCCGATATTTGGCTTCGCGCGCTTTGGCGAGCGCCTTGTCGACGATGATGGATGCTTTGTCGAGCGTAAGTTTCATGGTGAATCTCCTTGGCTAAAATTACTCCAGATACTTTGCGTATTCGGCGGCGATCTCGTTCATGCGGTCGGCGAGGTCGATGTCTTCTACCACGACTTTGAATTTGCCGGTTTCATCCTGGGGAATGTCCATCCGCGACACCGTGCGGCCGAAGCTCCGCACCATGGTCTGGGCTTCTTTGGACAAAATGAAATTGATCAGCAGCTTTGCGCCATTACTGTGCGGCGCCCTGGCGGCCAGACCGATGGGATGAATGTTCTTGGTCGCAAAGGGAAGCGGCGCAAGCTCCACCGGCGCGGCGAGTTTTTTGTACCGTTCGAGCTGATGCTGATAGACCAGGCCGATGTTGAACTCGCCGGCGGCGGCGAGTTGCAGAATCAAAACGTGCGAGGGCCGGAAGTTGGGCTTCTGTTTTCCGAGGGCCTCCATGAATTTTCCGCCGTCTTTGCCGAGCGCGCGCATCACCGTCGCGAACCAGCTGTATTCCCTGTCCGGTAAGCCGATCTGCCCTTTCCAGCGCGGGCTCAGCAAATCGTCATAAGTTTTCGGGACCGCGTCGCGCGGCACCGCGCGCGTGTTGTAAGCAAACACGCGCAGGCTCGAATAGACGTCGACCCAGCGGCCCTGCGAATCCCTTGAGTCGGCGAAGAATGCCTTGGCTTCGGGCGAAGCGTACGATCCGATCAGTCCCGATTTGATCAGTTGCCGGACTTCGACGCCGCTGGTGATGACCAGGTCGAAGAGATCGCGGCCGGCGCGATGCTCGGTATCGATTCTCTGCAGCACTCGATTGCTCGACATGCGCGCGATATCGACGGTCACAAACGGATAGCGCTGCTGAAAGGCGTCGGCGATGAGACGGCTCTCGCGCGCCTCCATCGACGTGTAGAGACTGACGGTCTTTTCTTTCTTGGCGCCGGCGATCAGTTCGCTTTCCTGCGCGAAGCTCGACCCATAGGTCAGAGCGCACATGAAAAGCGACAATGCCGTCAGCCACCGTGGAGCGGCTAAACGGTGAAACCGTCGCGGCGCTAAAAAAGTCACGGCTGACACTCCGCTGCGGCGAATAATTCGCCGATCGCCGGCGCAAAGGAGATGTAACCCTGTTCGCGGGCGTACTGGACGAGCTTCTCGAGGGTTGCGCGGTTGGCTTCCACGCCGTGGCTCCAGGGATTTTTGCCGAAGCGCTGTTCCTCTTCTTCCAAAAAGAGTGCCGCGGTGGGAAAGGAAAAACGCTTGGGATATTCGTACTCGATGCGGCAGCGGCGATCCGCTTCGTCGAAGGCGCGCAGCAACTCGGCGCAGAGCCAGGGATGCTCGGCAACCAGCCGTTCGTGCGCGACCAGAGTGTGCGTGATCGGAAAAATGCCGGTGTCGTGGAAATAGTCGGCGATGCTGGCCCGGCAATTGGAAAATACCCGGCGAATGCGCGGATCGCCGGCGCGAAACGATTTCGCGACGTTGGGCAGAATCGCCGCGTCGAGCGCGCCTTTCAGCAGCAGCGCTTCGATGTCTTCGCCCTGAAGTTTCAGGGTCACGCCGGCGGGAAGGCGATAGCCTGCGCCCTCGGGCTCGGCGCTGACCCAATTCACGTCGGTGTGCTCAACGCCGTGGCGCTCTCTCAGGATGCCGCGGGCCCACAGGCCGACGGTGATGCGATACTGCTGAATGCCGACGCTCTTGCCTTTGAGATCCTCCGGACCGGAGATGGACGCGGCGGCGCGGCAGAAAATATACGGATGAATGAACATGCGCAGCGGAAAGATCGGCAAAGCGATCAGCGGCTCGCCGCGGCAGCGCGCCATGAGATACCAGGAAAGCGACATCTCGGCGACGTCGAAAATCTCATAGACCGGTTTGTAGCAGGCGTCGCCCTGCACCGGCGGCGGGCATACTTTCAATTGGCCGCTCTCGATCGCTACCGCGCCGGAAAACAGCGGATGGGTCCGATGATAATCGGCCGTCATCAAGGTCAGCTCGGGACGCTTCATAAAGTCACCCCCCGTGTCTCATCGGCCGAGTCATCTCGCGCTCGAAACCCGGTTGATGAAATCGTCGAGGAAAAATTTTTCCAGAACGCCCGGCGTTTCGACGTTGACGCTCAGTTTGGCTCCCCGGAGCAGGGCCTGGATGTTTTTTCTGTTTAACTGAATCGAAAAGCTCTCCGCAACATAGTCCAGCGATTTGCGCAGCACCGCGGCGTTGGCGCCCGGATCTTTTTTCAGCGCGGTCGCGATGACTCGGTCCTTGTTGTTCTGAATCGCGCTCATGCTGTTGCCGACGGCGCGCAGGAATGCGCTCACTTCCGCCGGATTGATTCTGATTTTCTGGCGGCTGGCAACGATCACCATGAACGGAAACTCGGGAATCGTTTTGCCGGTGTCGAGCAGCACCGGGTAGCCTTTTTGCTCCATCAGAACTTTCTCGATGGCGGAAAAGGCCGCGGCTTGCACCCGGCCATTCTCCAGCGCATTGACCCGCGCCGGGCTGTTGCCCGAGTAAAGCAGCGTGTAGTCGCGGTCGCGCACCAGCCCTTTGCGCGCCAGCGCTTCCACGGTGGCGAATTCGGTGACGCCGCCCGAGCCGGTGACGCCGATGACTTTGCCTTTCAGATCGGAAAGCGTGTTGATGCCGCGCGCTCCGACCAGAACCTGATCGATATACGCGGTGTGGCCGCCGACGATAACGATATCGGCGCCGCGTTGAATGCTCGTCACCGCGGTCACGCCGGCGATCACCGCGAAATCCGCATCGCCGCCGAGAAGAGCGGCCATGACTACCGGCCCGCCGCGCACGTAAACCGGACGCACGTCGAGACCCTCGGCAGCGAACAGGCCGAATTCCTTCGCCATGCTCACCGGCAGGGAGGTGTTCCACGACGGCGATGGATAGGCGACGTTGAGGGTCTTGGCATCCGCACGAGGAGTCGAGGGCGCGGGGCAAACCAACACGACCAGGAGCAGGATGAACATCATTTCAGGTTTCAAGACAAAAGCCCTGGATAAGCTCGGATTGCGCTTCGACGGATTCGGGGACTCCAGCTCGCGCTCAGTCATTGGCCTGCGAGCTCAGCCCGGCAAGCGTTTCGGTGCGTTTCCATTGTTTGAGCGGCCTGCCGTCGGCCAGCGCCTGAAGCTCGCGCTCCCAGATTTTTCGGATCAGGATCAAGGCGCGGTCCGAGCGGCCGAGCATTTCTTTTTTGCGAAGCTCCAGCGGACCCTGGCCCACCTGGGTCGCGTAGTCCTGGATCCACACGATGTTGGCGCGCTCGGGGCCGTCGATGTCCTGAATGCGGACCTCGCCGCGCAGCACCGCTTCGCCGATTTCCGTCGGCGAGCGGCCGAGCTGGCCGGTGCGCGCTTTGTGGCGGTTCTTGTAGGCTTCGCCTTCTTCGCCTTCGAGAATATGGGTCACGTCGAGCTGAAAGCTCGCGTGGTTGTCGTCGTCGATGGGCACGCGCCAGGCGAGATGATCGCGATCGCGCTCGCGAAAGCAGAGAATATTCGGCAGGCCATGCTGGGTGATGTAGAGCCGGCCGCTGGGAAAACGCGAGGTGAGCAGCACGCCCCAGTCGCTTTCCTCGACAGTGATGTCGGGAATTTCCGGCGGGCGGTTCCTGTAGAATTCGGATTCTCGATGCGTGAATGGGATATGGATCGGGTCGTTTTCGAGATTGTTGACGTAGTTGCACGGGCGCACGTAGGTCTCGGCCCAGAGCGTGTCTTTTTCGAAGTCGGGGTAGCGCGGCAGCGGCGGCGGCTCGCCTTCGCCGAAGTAAACGAAGATAAGCTTCAGATATTCTTCGGTCGGAAAACTGCGGATGCGAACTTTTTCTGCGAAGGATTCCTTCTCCGCCGGCTGCTCGACGCATTGTCCGGCGGCGTCGAATTTCCAGCCGTGGAAGCGGCAGCGGATGCAGTCGCCCTCCACCCAGCCCACCGAGAGCTGGGTCTGGCGGTGCGGGCAGCGAAACTCGACCACGTGCGGCGTGCCGCCCTCGCCGCGGTAGAGCGTGAACTGCTCGCCGAAATATTTGATCGGCTTGGCCCAGCCCGGCTTTAAATCTTCGGCGCGCAAAACCGGATGCCAGAATTTGCGCATGTAATTCCCCGCCAGGGTGCCGGGGCCGGTGTAGTAGAAATCCATGAAATTGACCATGAGCGAACGTCTCCTTGCTACTTCGCTTTGATGCCCAGGCTCTTCTGCGCTTCGCGCAGCGGTCCGGCATCGGCGACTTCGCTGAGCGCAAAAACGCGATTGAGCTTCAGCGCCTTTTGCGCGTCGTCGATCACCAGACGCATGCCTTCCTCCGGCATGCTGCCGTCGGGGCTGAAAACCTGCGCGGTGGAGTCGTAGGAAGCGACGGCGTCTTCTTTTTGGATGCGGCCCCAGTTGATCAGCACGTTGATCGCTTCCTGGCGCTGCTCGCGCACGAAACGGTTGGCTTTGATGAAAGCGCGGATCACGCGCACCACTTCCTGAGGATTTTCCTTGAGCTTCTTGCCGCTCGTGCCGAGGCCGATGTGAGGAAATTTAAAAAGATCGTTGGCGCGCGCGAGCACGCTCAAGCCGAGCTTGCGCGCCTGCGCGTCGGCGGGCGGCGCGATGATCGCGGCGTCGACCAGGCCCTCCTTCAACGCCGCAAAGCGCGCGCCGTCGGTGCCGAAGGCGACGAGCTTGGCTTCCTTGTCGGGATCGATGCCCGAGCGCTCGAGCATCATGCGCGCGATGATATCGTTGGAGCTGCCGTAAACGCCGATGCCGACGGTTTTGCCTTTCAGCGCTTTCATGCCGGCGATCCCCGGCCGGGCGATGAACGCGTAGGGCGGGCTGTCGATCAGCACCGCGATGACTTTGAGCGGAATGCCGCGCATGGCGGCGCGAATCACCGAGGCGAAAATCATCGTGTAGTCGACCTCGCCGGCGATCAGCGACGACATCGCCACGTTGGCGTTCATGCGCACGATCTCGACATCGAGGCCTTCTTCCTTGAAAAAACCGCGCTGCGCCGCCACGCCGGCGGAGAGATAGCTCAGGTTGTAATTGGTCACCGAAACACGCACCTTTTCTGCAGCGCGGGCTTCGGCGCAGAGAAGAACGCCAATCAGAGCGAGAATAAGCTGATTCATTGTTATTGGAGGAACCCGTATTCCTTCCATTTTTTCTGCGCCGCTTCAATGTGCTCCCGCGGCACGCGGGCGGGTGGCGGGTAGGCGTGCTTGCGCGTGGCGTCGATCAGAATCTTGCTGCCGGCGCGGCGGCGCGGATCGTGCTGCGGCACGTCGGCCGCAGCCGTGGAAGGATCGACGCCCGACGGCACCACGCCGCTCACGGTAAACGAATCGCGCGCCGGCTGGGCGTGAAAGCTCATCGCCCACTCGACCTGAAACGAGTTGCGCACGTCGATATCCTCGTCGACGACGATGGTAAATTTGCATTCCTTGTTCATCAGCGCCCAGGCGCCAAAGGCGACTTCCTTGACCTGCTCGGGATAGGCTTTTTTCATCGCGATCACCAGGATGCCGCTGGCGCCGCCGCTCTCGGTGAAGTGCACGTCGCGCACCGGCAGACCGAGCACCTGCTTCAAATGATGAAACAAACCGGCGGAGCGGCTGAGACTGCGGATGCAGCTCGATTCGCTCGGCGGCATCTGGCTCAAAAACGAGTGATACACCGGCGCGCGCCGCCGGGTCATGCAGGTGACTTCGATGACCGGCGTCTGGCCGCCGGAGCTCATGTAGCCGGAGAATTCGCCGAAGGGGCCTTCCTGCTCGCGGTAGCCGGGGCGAATAATTCCTTCGAGCACGATCTCGGCGTGGGCCGGGACTTCGAGATCGACGGTCTCGCAGCGCGCGAGCGGCACTGCTTCGGCGCGGAGCCCGCCGGCCACGGCGAATTCATCGATGCCGTAGCCGAATTTCGTGATCGAAGCGAGCACGATGGCCGGATCGACGCCGATCGCGATCGCCACCGGCATATCTTCTTTGCGCGCTTCGTATTGCCGGATGTGGCGCGCGGCGTGCTGGGCGCCGCCGACGTAAAGTCCCAGGCGGCGCGGCCCTTTCATCTGCAAACGGTAAGTGCCGACGTTGCGCTTGCCGGTCTCGGCGTCCTTGGTCACCACCAGCGGCGCGGTGATGTACGGCCCCGGATCCTGTCCCGGCGTCCAGACTACTTGAGGCAAAATCCCGATGTCGACTTGATCGCCGCGGGCGATAATTTCCTTGCACAGGCCGGTTGGGACGCCGACTGGCTCGATCGGCGCGCGCTGGGCGCGCGCCCAGATTTTCGGAATGTCTTCCACGGTCGCCGACAGCGCCAGCGCGTAAATCTCCGGCGAGCCGCCGACCACGCCGATCACCAGCGGAAACGGACTGTCGCCGACCCGGCGGAAGCCCAGCGCCGGCCGCTCGTCCCAGCCGTAGCGGTCGAAGACCTGGCGCGTGATCGCGGAAACTTCCCAGGCCGGATCGACCTGTTGCTCGATCCAGTGAAGCTTGCCGGTTTTTTCCAGACGCGCGAGATAGTCCTGCAAATCAGTGTAGGGCATGGGCGATTCGATCCTGGTTCTGGGCGCGAATATTTAACCGCAAAGAACACAAAGGCCGCAAAAAATACGGGCCGGCGCCATGGCCGGCTCCGATGCGTTTGCACCGCAATACAATGATGCCGAACGGCTTGTCAATTCGCCCCGTTTGCCGGCCCGGCGCGCTTGGGTTACCGTGGCGAAACCGCGGGAGTGGAGCGATCATGATCGGCACAATGGCCAGGGCGATCTTCGTTTGGCTAATCGCGTTTGCGCTCTGGCTCGTTCCGGCGCGCGGCGCAGACAAAATCCGCATCGGCGTGTCCAACTACAATATTTCCAACCTCACCGTCGGCGTGGCCCAGACGCAGAATTTCTTTCGCCAGGAAGGCATCGAAGCGGAAATCATCCGCATGAATCCCAACGTGGCGACCATGGCGCTGGTGAGCGGCGATATCGATTACTCGACCCTGGTCGGATCGGTGATCGGCGCGAATTTGAAAGGGGCGCGGCTCAAGATGATCGCCTGCTCCCAGGATCGCACGCCGCTCTCGCTGGTTGGAAAAGCGACGATCAAGTCGGTGAAAGATCTCAGGGGCAAAACCATCGGCGTCGGCTCCTACGGCTCGACCCCCGACATCATCGCCCGGCTGGTGGTGAAGCACTACGGCGTCGATCCGGAAACCGAGATCAAAATGCTCGCGCTCGGCTCCGATGCGGCGCGCCTGACGGCACTCAAGGAAGGCGTGGTGGACGCGATCGTCGTCGCGCCGCCGGCGGATTACGAGGGCAAAAACATGGGCTTCAATATTCTCAGCCGGGCCGGCGAGATTCTCCGTTTCCCGTACAACGGGCTCGGTGCCAGCATGAAGAAGCTCGGCGAAAAGCCCGACGAGGTGAAGCGCGTGATTCGCGCCATCGTGCGCGCCAACGGTTTTATCCGGCGCAATCGCGACGGCGCGATCCAGGTACTGGTCAATTGGACCCGGACCAAGCCGGAGTTCGCCGCCGCGGCTTACGAATCGAGCGCCGGGTTTTTCAGCCAGGACGGCAGCATCCCCGAAGACGGCCTGCGCATCGTCGTCGACAATCTCAAAAAATCGATGAATATCACCCGGCCGGTGGCGCTGAGCGAAGTGTTCGACGGCGCGCCGCTCGCCGAAGCTCAGCGCGAGCTCGGCGTCAAAAAATAATTGCGCTCCGTCCGGCAATTCCTGCCCGCCAATCGAGTTCCGCCGCGGTTGTGCTAATTTGATTTACATTCATGTCCGACCCGCGTTTGCCCATTCATGAAATCGAGCCGCGTTTGCGCGGCGCCTTGAAGTCGCACCGGCGGATTGTGCTCACGGCTCCCACCGGCTCGGGCAAATCGACTCAGGTGCCGCAGATGCTGATCGACGGCGGACTGCTCGGCGCAGGTCAGGTAAAGATTCTTCAGCCGCGCCGGCTCGCGACCCGTCTTCTCGCCGGCTGGGTGGCGCAGGCGCGCAAGGTCAAGCTCGGCGGCGAGGTCGGCTATCAGATGCGCCTCGACAACCAAGTGTCCGCCGCCACGCGTCTCTGCTACGTGACCGAGGGCGTGCTGCTGCGCCAGATGCTCGCTGATCCGAACCTGCACGGCGTCGGCGCGCTCATCTTCGACGAATTTCACGAGCGCCATCTTTACGGCGACATCAGCCTGGCGCGCGCTCTGCAAATTCAAGCTGCGGCGCGCCCGGATCTGATGATCGTCGTCATGTCGGCGACCCTGGATGTCGCCGCCATCGAAAAATATCTCGAGCCCTGCGCGGTGCTTTCTTCGGCGGGCCGGACCTTTCCGGTGAGCACGGAATATCTCGCCAGGCCTGCGGGCGGCGGGCCGATCTGGGAATTGGCGGTGCGGGAGCTAAAACGCCTGGTGCGCGAGCAGGCGCAGGGCGACGCGCTGATCTTCATGCCCGGCGCCTACGAGATCGCGCGCACCGTGCAGGCGGCGCGCGAGGCGCTCGGCGCCGAGTTCGCGGTTTTTCCGTTGCACGGCGAATTGCCGCCGAAGGAACAGGACGCGGCGGTGGCAAAATACGACCGGCGCAAAATCGTCGTCGCCACCAACGTCGCCGAGACCTCGCTCACCATCGACGGCGTGCGCCTGGTGATCGACAGCGGCCTCGCGCGCGTGCCGCGCTACGATCCCTACCGCGGCATCAACACTCTATTGATCGAAAAAATCAGCCGCGCCTCGGCCGATCAGCGCGCCGGGCGCGCCGGCCGCACCGCGCCCGGCCATTGCGTGCGTTTGTGGACCTTGCACGAGCACAGCGCTCGGCCGGCTCAGGAGCTTCCCGAAGTAAAGCGTCTCGACCTGGCCGAGGTGGTGCTCACGCTCAAAGCCAGCGGCGTCGAAGATGTAAAAAACTTTCGCTGGCTCGAGGCGCCGGAGCCGCGGGCGCTCGAGCGCGCAGAAACTCTGCTCGCCGATCTCGGCGCCAGCGACGAGCGAAGCGGCGCGATCACCGCGCTCGGGCGGTGCATGCTCGCGTTTCCAGTGCATCCGCGCTACGCGCGCATGCTTCTCGCCGCGCAGGACTACGGCTGCGTGCGGCCGATCGCCTTGATCGCGGCGCTGACCCAGGGCCGCGATTTGCTGGCGCGGCGCCAGGAGCGCGTCGAGGAGTTGATCGACGGCGAGAGCGACTCGGATTTTTTCGTGCTGATGCGCGCCTGGCGGGCTGCCCAAGATAGTGGCTTTAACCCGGATCACTGCCGGCGCCTCGGAATCAATCCGCAGGCGGCCCGGCAGGTGGGTCCGCTGTTCGAACAATTTCTGCGCATCGCGGCGGAAGAAGGATTGGATATCGCCGAAAAACCGCTGGAGCGCGCCGCCGTGCAGCGCTGCCTGCTGGTCGCTTTTCCCGATCATCTCGCCAAACGGCTCGACGGCGGCCAGCGCTGCGAGCTCGTCCACGGGCGGCGCGGCACGCTGGCGCGCGAGAGCGTGGTGAAAGCGCCGCTCTTTGTGGTCGCGGAAGCGCGCGAGATCGAGACCGGTGGCGCCAGGGAGCGCCACTTGGACGTTGTGTTGAGTCTTGCCACCGCTGTCAAACAGGAATGGTTGGGCGAGCTGTTTCCGCAAGGATTTACCGAAACCCGGGGAGTGCTCTACGACTCCGCGCTGCGCCGTGTGATTGCGCGCGACGAGCGACGCTTCCGCGATCTTCTCCTGGAAGAGATGATTTCCGAGCATCCGCCCGCCGATGAAGCCGCGGCCATTCTCGCGCGCGAGGTGGCGGCCGGCCATTTGATCCTGGAAAACTGGGATGGGTCCGTCGAGCAATGGATTCTCCGGGTCAATCTGCTGCGCGCTTGGATGCCGGAGCTGGCGCTTCCCGCCATCGGCGCAGAGGATCGGCTCGTCATGATCGAGCACCTCTGCCATGGCGCGTTCAGCTACAACGAGATCAGAAACCGCGCCGTCATGCCGGTGGTGCAATCCTGGCTGTCGCGCCAGCAGCAGTCCTGGGTCGAAGAGTACGCGCCCGCAAGGATTCCATTGCCCAGGGGCCGAATGGCCAAAGTCGTTTACGCCGCGGACAACGCGCCGACCATCGCGGCGCGCATCCAGGATCTCTACGGCATCAAAGATGCGCTCCGGATCGCCGCCGGCCGCGTGCGCTTGCGCGTGCAAATCCTCGCGCCCAGCAACCGGCCGGTGCAGATCACGGAAAATCTCGCCGACTTCTGGCGCGACACCTATCCGAAGCTGAAGCCGCAACTGCAGCGGCGCTATCCCAAGCACGAGTGGCGCTGAGCGGGGGCGCCGCGGCCTAAACCGCCATCGCCTGCCGAGGCGGCCTGCTTCGGGCTCCGGGCAATATCCGCAGCGATGCATGGCCGCTGCCCTGAAGCGGACCAGTTACTTGCATTATAATAGTTACAGGGCTAGGCTGGCTCCATGGAACGAAAAAGCTTTCGCAAGATGGCCTGCCCGATCGCGCGCAGCCTGGAGCGGGTCGGCGAATGGTGGAGCATCCTGATTCTGCGCGATGCGCTGCACGGTTTCACCCGCTTCGACGAGTTTCAAAAAAGCCTGGGCATCGCGCCCAACATGCTGGCGCGCCGTTTGAGCGCGCTGGTTGACGCGGGTCTTTTGTTCCGCCGGCGCTACAGCGAGCGGCCGCCGCGCTACGAATATGTGCCGACAAAGCGCGGTCGCGATTTCCGACCGGTCTTGGTGGCGCTTCTCGCCTGGGGCAACCAACACTTCGCGCCGGAGGGCGCGAGCGTGCTTTTGGTCGACGCAAAGACCGGAGCAGCAGCGGAGCCGGTGCTGATCGATCGAAAAAGCGGCCGGGTGATCGATGAGCGCAATTATCGATTCGCCGCCGGTCCGGCGGCCGGGCCGGGGACGAAGCGCCGCTACGCGCCTGGCGGCGCGAAGCGGCCGGGGCGCAGCAAGGACAACGAAAGGCGCGCGCCATGATCATCGCCGGCAGCCGCAAGGCCGAATTCGACATTCCGGTCAGGGGGCCGGCGCTCGATGCGCGCACCCGTCTGCTGCTCGACGGACCGATTGCCGCCACTTTGCTGCGCCTGGCCTGGCCCAACATTGTGGTTATGCTGGCGCAGGCGTGCACCGGCCTGATCGAAACCTGGTGGGTGTCGCGTCTCGGCACCCAGGCGCTCGCCGGCATGGCCCTGGTATTTCCGCTGGTGATGCTGGTGCAGATGATTTCCGCCGGCGCCATGGGCGGCGGCATTTCCTCCGCGGTGGCGCGGGCGCTGGGCGCGGGCCGTCGCGATGAAGCCGACGCGCTGGTGCTGCACGCAATTGTCGTCAACGCCGCCCTGGGGATTTTTTTCTCGGCGCTCATGCTGCTTTTCGGCGCGCCGATTTATCGCGCTCTGGGCGGCGGCGACGGCGAGCTTGAAACCGCGCTCGCCTATTCCAATGTCGTCTTCGCCGGCAACGCGCTGCTCTGGAGCATGAACGCGCTGGCCAGCGTCATCCGCGGCACCGGCAACATGTTCGTGCCCGCGCTGGTGATCTCAGCGGGAGTGGTTTTTTTGGTGCCGGTTTCGCCGTGTCTGATTTTCGGCGTCGGTCCGTTCCCCAAGCTCGGCGTCGCCGGCGCGGGTCTGGCGCTGGTGCTGTTTTACGCGGCGGGAACGGCGGTCTTGCTGTGGTACATTCTCTCCGGGCGCAACGCCGCGCGCCTGCGGCCGGCGCGCCTGCAGTGGCGCCTGTTCCGCGAGATCCTCGCCGTCGGAAGCGCGGCGGCCGTGACCTCGACTCAGACCAACCTGACGATTGCGCTCGCCACTTCGCTGGTTGCAAGCGCCGCCGGCGCTGACGCCGTGGCGGGCTACGGCACGGCGGTGCGGCTGGAATATTTGCTCGTTCCGCTGATTTTCGGTCTGGGCGCGCCGCTGGTGACGCTGGTAGGCACGAACATCGGCGCCGCGCAGCGCGAGCGCGCGCTCCGCATCGCCTTGATCGGCGGTGCGATGGCGTTCGCGGCCAGCGAAACGATCGGCCTGATGGCCGCTCTTTGGCCGCAAGCCTGGCTGGCGCTTTTTACCCGGGAGGGGCGCGTGATCGAAAGCGGCAGCGCTTATCTGCGCCTCGTCGGACCGGCCTACGGATTTTTTGGCTTGGGGATGGCTTTGTATTTCGCTTCGCAGGGCGCGGCGCGGCTTTTCTGGCCCATTTTCGCCGGTTGCCTGCGGGTCGTGATTGCCATCGGCGGCGGCTGGCTCGCGCTTTACGCCAACGGCTCGCTAAACGGTCTTTTTGTTGCGCTCGCGCTCGGGCTTTTCGCCTACGGCGCGTCGCTGACGCTGGCGATCAAGTCGGGAGCGTGGTTCGAGCGCGAGCGCAGAAGTTGACAAGAAAGAGTTAGGGAGTGAGCAGGCCTTCTTCGGCCTCGATGACCTCGGCGAGTTCCTCGAGCAGCGTTTCCAGCTCGAGGTTGATGTCCGAATCGAGCGAGACTTTTTCGGCGTCCTTTCGGTCTTCGGGCGCTTCCGGCTCCAGGTAATGCATAAAAAACTTGCACTCCTCAGGAAAATACAGAGCGAATTTCATACAATGGCGAATTCCACGCTGGAAAAAGAAAGCAATCGGCAGACCAGCACGTCCAAGAAAGGCCGCGCTTGATTCTCCACGGGAATTTTCCCAGCGGCCGGTGGTTGCCTGTGGAAAATTTCCATTGCGGTAACGCTTTTACTTACGTGAAGTTAGCCTGAGGCGAATTGCCCCGGCTCGCCCCTGTAGCCCAAACGCCGACACTCGGGCCGCGGCTTCTGCCGTTGTCTCCAAAAGCGACAGCGCAGATCACCCGCTGTGAACTTACGGATACAATCCTTTGAAAAGTGCCGCAACGCGTCATCGCGACGGATTTTTTTCAGGTGATTTTAAGACGCAATCGGGCGCGAATTGGTTGACACACTCCCCAGCTCGCTGCCCGATCAACCTTCGCGCCTGCGCGCCGACAGCGAGCCGGCGCCGATTTTTCCCGCGCGCGGCGGACCACCCGCTCCGGCGCGGCGCAGGCGGCGGCGTCGATATAGGCAAGCTCGCGCTTCTCGCGCACGCAGCGAAGCAGCAGGCCGCCGCGGCTCATGTCGCCGCGGCCGATAAAATCCGCCGGCACGCGCAGCCGGCTGCCGAAGATCGGCGCGAGCAGGCTCAGGTATTTTGCGCTGGCGATGCTGCCGAGAAGGACGACCTCGCAGTCCCGCGCCAGCGACTCGGCCAAGGCGCCGGCGCTTTGCCGGAGCGCGGCGCAATAACGAAGATTCTTGACGTCGATCGGGCTTCGGCCGAAGCGGCGCAGGTCGGCCGGGCGAACGATCGCATCGGGCGGCGCGAGGCCGGCGCTCGGCGTGATGATCAGCACTCCGGGAATTTTCTCCGGCGGGCGCGCAAAAGCTTCGGCGTAGGCGAGCTTGCCGCGAAAATAGAGCGCGCTCAAAAAAGTAAACAGCGCGCCGAGCGGAACGCCGTCGGCCGCCAGACGGCGCGCCAGGTCCGAGGGGCTGTTTTTTCTGAGCAGGCAGCGGGCGCGGCGCCCGCCGCACTGCGCCGGGGAGAGCAAAAACAAGCGATTCATGGACGGACGACCCGGGCGAAGGAATCCCCATCGAGCGTGTTCAGCACATCGCCGCCGCCAAGCCAGCCGCGCCGCGCCATCGCCACGCCGTAGGATAGATTTTTCAAAGCGTCGGTGGAATGGGCGTCGGTGGAGACCACGAATTTGATGCCGCGGGCGCGCGCGGCGCGAATCCAGCGCGGCTCGAGATCGAGCCGGCGCGGATCGCCGTTGATCTCGATGGCGCAGCGCGCCTGGGCGGCGGCATCGAGGATTTTTCTCCATGTCGCAATCGAAGGGCGGGCGCGACGGAATCAAACGGCCGAGCGGGTGGCCCCAGATTTTAAAAACCGGCAATTGGAGCGCGCGCAGCAGGCGCGCGGTCATCTGCGCGGAATCCATGTTGTGGCGCGCGTGGATGCTGGCGATGATCACATCGAAGCGCTCGAGCAGGGCGTCGGGATAGTCGAGCACGCCGTCGGCGAGAATGTCCGATTCCGTGCCTTTCAGGATTTTTATTTTGACCCGCTCCTGCACCCGGTCGATCTCATCCCACTGGGCGCGCAGGCGGTCGAGGCCCACGCCGCGCGCGTAGTAGGCCGTGGGCGAATGATCGGTGATAGTCAAATAACGCATCCCCATGGCCTCGGCGGCGCGCGCCATCTCTTCGATGCTGTGGCGGCCGTCGGAATAAATCGTGTGGCAGTGGATCATGCCGCGGATCGCTTCGAGGCTCAGCAACTCCGGTAATTGCCCCGCCAAAGCGGCTTCGATTTCGCCCGCGTCCTCGCGCAACTCGGCCGGGATGAACGGCAGACCCAGTTGCCGATAAATTTCCGGTTCGCGGCGAACACGAATCCGCTCGTCGCCGGGCAACAGATGGGCTCCCCGAGCGCGCGCCAGCTCGCGCAATTTCGCCACGTGGCCGCGCGATCCGGTTGCGGCAAATAGCGCGCCGGCAAAATGTTCCGGCTTGACCGCGATGATTTCGGTTTTCGCGCCGCCGGCCAGACGCGCGCGGCAGCGATTTTCTTCCAGCTCTTCGGTGTGGGCCAGCGCCGGAAAAGCGAGAAAGCGATCGATCACGGCGCGCGGAGTCTTGCTGGCGGCGACGATGACGATCCGCCGCGCGGTTTCGCGCCGGCGGCGCAGCGCGCCGGCGACGGCGGCTTCGCTCAGCTCGGGAGCGGCGCGCAAATAACTCAGAATCCGTTCCGCTGCTTCGAGCGCCTGGCCGAGCGGCAGGGCATCGTTCTCGGCGAGGCTCGCGCGTCTGGCGATGTCCGCCAGGAGCTTGGCCTGGGACTTGGCGCCGAAGCCTTTGATGCCACTCACCCGGTTTTCGCGGCAGGCCGCCTGCAAATCCGCGACGGTTTTGATGCCGGCCTGGTCGAGCGCAATGATTTTTTTGAGGCTCAGGCCGGCGAGCTCGCTCAGCTCTTCGGCGCCGGGCGGCAATTCCTCGCGCAGCTGCTGCAAGAGATAACATTCGCCGCTGCGATAAATCTCCTCGATGACCGCCGCGAGCGCTTTGCCGATGCCGGCGATTTCCTGCAGCCGGCCGGCTTTGACCAGCGCAGCGAGATCGCCGCCGAGATTTTCCAGCGCGGCGGCGCCGTGCTCGTAGGCCTGCGCCTTGAAGGGATTCTCGCCCTTGATCGCGAGCAGCCGGGCGATTTTTCTGAGCTCGGCGGCGATGGCAAATCGCTCCTGCACGGTCAAATCACCGAGTGTGAATGCGGCGGCCGGCCGCGCTCCATGAATTCATTTGGAGAAATTGTATAACTACCCGGCGCGATCTCAAGCGTCGGTCGGGAAAGCTGGACATTTTGCCACGCTTGGAGTAAGCGGGGCATGAACAGAAGATCCTGGAGCTTCGATGAAACGTCGCGTCATTCTTGTTTCTCTGGCGATTTTTTTCCTGGCGGCGCTCAGGCCGGCGTTGGCGGCCGATGGGGCGCCCAAGATCATCAACGTCGCCGTGCCGGCGGTGTCGCTGCTGCAGGCGCCGCTGTTCGTCGCCATCGACGCCGGCGCGTTCAAAAAATACGGCATGGAAGTGCGCTACATCGTCACCGGCGCGCGCACGATTCAGGCGCTGGTCGGCGGCTCGGTCCAATTCGCGCAGGGCGTTTCCAGCCGCACCGTGCCCGCGGCAGTGCTGGCGGGCGCCGATGCGGTTCTCATCGCCAACTTCAGCGACAAATTACTTTTCACGCTCAATGCCGCGCCGGAAATCCAGTCGCTCAAGGATCTGAAAGGCAAAGTCGTCGGCGTCTCGGGCATCGGCGGCAGCACCGATTTCGCGACCCGGCTGGCGCTCCGCGAAGCCGGACTGGTTCCCGACCGCGATGTCGCGATCCGCGGCGTGGGCGGCGCGCCGGAGACCGTCGCGGCGCTTAAAGCCAAGGTCATCCAGGCCGGCACGCTCTCGCCGCCGTCGTCTTTCCTGGCGCAGAAGGCCGGTTTTAAGATGATCTTCGACATGACCCGTCTCGGCGTCGATTACGTGTCCTCGGGTCTGGGCATCAAGAAGACTGCGCTCGCCGCGAATCGACTGGAGGCCAAACAATTTCTCATGGCGATGATCGAAGGCGCGAAGATTCTCACCCGCGACGAGGAATTCGCTTTGCGCGTTCTTGCCAAACACACGCGCATCGCCGATCGCGACGTGCTGAGGGAAAGCTACAACTATCTGCGGCCGTATTTTCTCAAGGTCCCCTATCCGTCGCCGCGCGCGATCAAAGATACGCTGGACGCGCTGGCCCGGGATCTTCCCAAAGCGAAAGACGCCGACCCCAAGGATTTTATCGACCCTTCGCTCGTGAGAGAGCTCGAGGCGAGCGGTTATATCGAGAGCGTTTATGGCAAGTGAAATTTACCGCTTCATTTCGGCCGACGATCACATAGATCTGCGCTGGCTGCCGAAGGATCTCTGGCAGGAGCGGCTGCCGGCCAGGCTGCGCGCGCGCGGCCCGCGCGTGATCGAAACCGACAAGGGCGCGTTCTGGACCTGGGAAGATCAGCTTTTCAGCCCGCACGGCTACTACACCGCGGCGCAGGGGAGCGGCGCCATGTGGGCGATCGAGCGCGGCGGCGTGATGCGCGAGGGCGAGCTGCGGCCGACCATGGCGGATCTGCGTTTGACCGACATGGACCACGACGGCGCCGAGGCTTCGATCATGTACGGTCCCACCGATCCCATGCCGATCGCCGATGGCGAGCTTCGGCGCGCGTGCTACGAAGCCTACAACGACTGGCTCGCCGAATTCTGCGCCGCGATGCCCGCGCGGCTGATCGGCGTAGCGCAGCTTTCGCTGGAGGATCCCCTGGCGGCGCGCGACGAGCTTTTGCGTCTGGCCAAACGCGGCGGTTTGCGCCACGTCAATATTCTCGCCTCGCGCGCGACGCCGCCGGTGTACGATGAAGCCTGGGAGCCGTTCTGGTCGGCGGCGGAAGAAGTCGGCGTGCCGATCGGATTTCATCTCGCCGTGCTGGTAAAAAAGACCCGGCTGGAGCCCGGCGACGGGAGCGGCGCCAATCCGGCGATCGCCGTCGCTTCGCGTTTCGCCAAGGAGCCGCCCGGCATTCAGCTTTTGGAGCCCATCACCGGGCTGATTTTCGGCGGGGTCTTCGACCGCCATCCGCGCGTGAAGCTCGTCATGGCCGAAGCCGGCCTGGCCTGGATTCCCAGCATGATCCAGGGCCTCGACATCTGGTATCAGCGCAGCCGCGACGGGCGGCGCCTCACCGGCGATCGGCCGGTGGCGCTGCCGGAGCTTTTGCCCAGCGAATATTTTCAGCAAAACATCTGGATCAGCTTCGTCGACGATCCGCTGGGTGTGAAAATGGTCGGCGGCGTTCTCGATGAAGATAGAGTGATGTTCGGCTCCGACTATCCGCATCCGGCGAGCACCTGGCCGTATTCTCAGCGGGTGATCGAGGAGCACTCGCGCCATCTTTCCGCCCAGCTGCGGCGAAAGATTTTTCGCGACAACGCGCGCGCGCTGTTCGGAATTTAGCCGGGACTGTCCGCGCGCGCGGCCCTGCAAAGGAGGCTCGATGAAAAGACTTTCTCGCGCCGGCTTGTTTTTCCTGGTCTTCGCGATGTCGGCCGCCGCTTCCGCCGCGGCGCAGGATTTCTTCAAAGGCAAAACCATCCGGCTGATCGTCGGCAACTCGAGCGGCGGCGCCATGGACGACTGGGGCCGCTTTCTCGCGCAGTATCTCGGGCGGCACATTCCCGGCAACCCCGATATCATCGTGCAGAACATGCCGGGCGCAGGCGCGATCATCGCGGCCAATTACATCTACAACGTGGCCAAACCGGACGGCCTCACCGTCGGCGTGGTCAATCCGGCCAATTACATCGACCAGCTGCTCGGCTCGAAGGAAGTGAAATTCGACTGGCCGAAATTTTCCTGGATCGGCTCGCCGGAACGGATCGATCAGGTTTTATTCATACGCACCGACGTTCCGTACAAGACCATCGACGAGCTGCGCAGCGCGAAGGATCCGCCGCGCTGCGCCGCGCTGGCGCGCGCCGGCCTCGGCTATCTCTTGCCGCGGCTCCTCGAAGAAGGGCTCGGCATCAAGCTCAACATGGTGCTCGGTTACGGCGGCGGCGGCGAGATGAACCTCGCCATCGAGAAAGGCGAGGTGCAGTGCCGCGCCGGCACGGTGTCGGCGTTCGTCGGCCGCGAGCCCACGCGCACCTGGATCAAAAACGGCTTTGTCCGCGGCCTGGTTCAAAGCGGCGCCCGGCGCTATCCCAAATTGACCGACGTGCCGACCGCGTACGAATTGATGGACACGTACAAGAGCGCCGAGCCGATCAAGCGGCTCGCGCGCGTGCTGCTTTCTTCCGGCGATCTCGGCCGCCCGTTTATCGCGCCGCCGGGGTTGCCGGCGGAGCGGCTGAAGACTCTCCGCGATGGCTTCGCCAAGACGTTGAGCGATCCGGCGCTGCTGGCGGATGCGGACAAAAGAAAATGGGATCTCGATCCGATCACCGGCGCGGAGCTGGAGGCCACGGCGAAGGAAATCATGGTGCAGCCGGCCGACGTGATCGAGCGGATGAAGAAGCTGCTGGAAAAATAGACGAAGAAAATTAACTGCAAAGAACGCAAAGGACAGGGGCGACCGGCGGCGGCCCTCCGATGTCACCATGCGGATAAAAATTTTTCCGGCGATTCTCGGCGCGCTCCTGCTCGGCGTCGCGCCCGCGGCGCGCGCCCAGGGAAAAAATCCGCCGGTAAAAATTCGCCTGGCGACGCCGGTGGCGTCGTTGAGTTATCTGCCGATTCACGTGGCGCTGCGCAAAGGATTTTTCGCGCGGCGCGGCTTCGATGTCGAAGTGATTCAGATGGCCGCCGGCCTGGTCACGCCCGCGCTGCTCAATCGCGCAATCGATTACACGACGATTCCCAGCGGGCCGGCCACCGCCGGCGCGCGCGGCGCGCCGCTGCGCGTGATTGCGTTTACTTCGGTCAAGCTCCAGCACGTGCTGATCGGCCGGCCGGAAATTGCGGCCGTGGCGGAATTGGCCGGCAAACGGATCGGCGCGGGCAGCTTCGGCACCTTGCCGGCCTACGAAGTGCGCGTGCTCATCGATAAATTTCACCTCGGGCCGAACACGGTGATCGTGCCGCTGAATTCCACCAGCGACCGCATGCTCGGCACCCAGCGCGGCACCATCGACGCCACCGTGGTGCCCGCGCCGTTTGATTTGAAAGCCGAGGAAATGGGCTTGAGACGGCTGCTGGCGATGGGCTCGATTTTGCCGATCCCGCAGGCCGGCCTCGCCACCACCGAGGAAAAAATCAAAACCGGCCGCGCCGAAGTGATCGAAATCCTCAAAGCGATGGACGAGGGGCTCGATTACACCTGGAGCCAGCGCGAAGGAACCAGCGAAATCATCGCACAATGGATGAATCTCAATCCCGCGCAGGCCGGCAGAGTGTACGACTCGGTGCGCGACACTTTTTCCCGCAACGGCATTCCGAGCGAGGAGCAGTCGAAAGCGTACATCGCCATGCTGACTTTTACCGCCGCCCTGAAAGACGCGGCCGCGGCGGCAATCTTCGATTTTTCTCCGGCCGCGGAGGCGGCCCGGGAATTCGCGGCAAAAAAGTAATTCGTGAGCGCGGTCGATGCTCGATCAGCTTTGACGCCGCGGCGCGCGCTCCTCAGCGCGCGGCCACGTCGATGGGCACGCCGTCGGGATCGGCCATCTGAAACTGTCCGTGCTTGCACCGGGCGAGCAGGCGCAAGCGGATCTCGCCTTCATGACCGCCCGGTTTGGGCGAGAGCGCGGGATTTCTCTGCACCAGCGCCTGAAGATCTTTCTTGAAGGCGTCCAGGTCTTCGACCCGAAAGCCGAGATGATCCATGTGGCGCGGCTCGATGCCCGCGCCTTCGAAATCCGTGATCGCCCAGGGCGCGATGATCATCGTGACCCGTCCGTCGGTCAGGTAATGATTCGGATCGTCGGCCGGTTTTTCGCACTCCTGAAGCTCGTAGACCTCGCGATAAAACTTCGCCAGGCTGGCCGGGTTGAGCGCGCGCAGGACGAAATGGCTGATATAGCGGTCCTGCTTCCATTCGCCTTCGACGTAAACTTCGGCGCGGTTGGCCATCGCCTGCTGGGACAGATCGAAAACGTAGCCCTCCGGATCGTGGGTGCTGATGCCGGCGAAGGGCCGGTTGCTCGGCCGCTGGATCAACTGCACCGACGGATACTTCTCGCGCAGGCGCGCGCTCACTTTCTCCACGTCCTCGACTTCCAGGCCGAAGTGCTCCAGCCCGGCCTGGCGCCCGAGCTTCTGGGGAATGATGTTCATGCCGATGTAGCCGTCGCCGATGGCCACGGCGCTCTCGGGGCGCGGCGATTTCGAGGTCTTCATGCCGAACAGCGCTTCGTAGAAGCGGCTGAGCAGGGCGTAGTTGTCGCTGATGATGGCGAGGTGTTTGAGCTTGGCGAACATGGACATCACTCCTAGCGCCTGGGATTTTCGTTGTAGATCTGGTCGATGAAACCGGATTTCTCGATCTCGGTCAGCAGGCTGTTGTCGATGAAATCGTCGGGGTTGACCTTGACGCCCTCGGGCAGCTCCTTGCCCATCTGATCGACGGCGAAGCGCACCGCGCGCCGGTCGCCGTAGGGAATTTTCTTGTACACCGGGCGATAGATCTCGTAGCTTTTGTCGAGCACGTCGCGATCGCCGATCTTGAGATATTTCGCCAGAACTTTGAGCGCAAGCTCCTTGTCGGTTTTGAAGGCCTTGATGCCCTCGACCCAGCTGCGCAAAAAGTTTTTCGCCGCGTCGCGGTTGGCGGCGATGAATTTTTTCGAGCTGACCACGCCGTTCACCGGGTAATAAATCGGCAGGGTGCTGAGATCGATGGCGACGCGAAAGCCCATCTTTTCCGCCTGAACTTTCTTGTCGCCCGAGAGCATGGCGCCGTCGATGGCGCCGGAGGTCAGCGCGGCGAAGCGGGTGGCCTCGCCGCCGGTCTGCAAAATCGTCACGTCCTTGTCGGGCACGAGCTTGTATTGGTGCAGCGCCTCGCGCAGCGCCAGATCGGTGAGCGAGCCGTAGCGGCTGACGCCGATCTTGCGGCCCTTGAGCTCCGCCGGCGTTTTGATGCTCGGGTTGGTGACGACGGTTTCCAGCAGCTGATCGACGCCGCTGGCGACCAGCGCCAAATCCGCGCCCCGCGCCCAGGCGCCGATGGCCGAGGGCGGCGCCATGTTGGCGATCTTGACGTCGCCGGACATGATCGACTGGATGATCGTCGAGCCGCCGGGAATGTACACAAGCTCCGCCGCGAGATTGTTTTTCCTGAAAAAGCCCGCTTCGTAAGCGATCCACAGCGGGCCGGCGGTGGGCGAGAGCGACACGTAGGGGATTTTCAAAGTTTGCGCGCCGGCCCGCGTTGCCGTGAGCAGCACGAAACCCAGAAGGATTTTGCCGAGGACGCCGTGCTTCATTGTGTGTCTCCGTGGAACGCGGACATCCCTTCGTTTAGCAACCGGGTCGCCGAAGTGCAAACCGCGCTGAGCCATCCGGCCATTGCGCCCACTCTGGGCGCCGAGCCGGCGTACGCTGGGCGGAGCAGAGCGCCGGTCTCTTGTCCCGCCGCCGTTCTCCCCATATACTTCGGCCCATTCCGAATCCCATCGATCACGGAGCCTCAGAATGGCGGCTGATCCATCTGTCGATGCTGGAGCTTTGAGCGGTTTGCGCGTCCTCGATCTCACCGGGCGCAGGGGCGGCTATTGCGGTCTGTTGCTCGCCAATCTCGGCGCCGAGGTGATTCTCATCGAGCCGCCGGGCGGCGATCCGATGCGGCGCGAAGGACCGTTCAAAGACGATCAGCCCGATCGCGAGCAAAGCCTGTCCTTCGCCGCGTATCACACCAACAAACGCGGCATCGTGCTCGACCTGGAGGCCGACGAAGACCGGGAGCGCCTGCGCGCGCTGGCGCGCGCGGCGGATGTGCTCGTCGAAGACAGGCCGGCGGGCTACCTGGACGCGCGCGGCCTCGGCTATAGAGAATTGCAAGCGATCAACCCCGCGCTGGTGCTGACCTCGATCACCGGCTTCGGCCAGTCGGGGCCCTATCGCGATTTCCGGGCGCCCAACATCGTCGCTTTCGCCATGGGCGGCTTGATGAATCTCTGCGGCCATCCCGGGCGCGCGCCGCTCGTCGGCCCCTGCGAAATCGCCTATCACCTCGGCTCCGTGCACGCCGCCTTCGGCACGCTGGTGGCGCTTTTCAACCGGCGCGCGAGCGCGCGCGGCGATCACGTCGATGTCTCGCTGCAGGACGTGCTCGCCGCCGATCCGTTTTTGCGCATCATCACGCGCTACAGCGTCACCGGCGAAGTGCCCCAGCGCACCGGCCACAGCCAGTCCACCACGGTGGCGGAAACCTACCAGTGCCGCGACGGCTACGCGCGCATCTTCGTCAACCAGGCCGATCACTGGAAGCGTTTCGTCGAATGGCTCGGCCGCCCGCCGGAGCTGCTCGATCCCAAGCTGGAAAACGTGCAGAACCGTTTTCCGCTGCGGGAAATCATCGATCGCCTGATGGAGGCGCGCACGCTCAACTTCGAAGTGCAGAAATTCTTCGACGAATTCCAGGCGCTGCGCCTGGCCGCGGCGCCGATCAATCCGCCGAGCGCGTTTCTCGCCGATCCGCAGACGCGCCACCGCGCCTTTGTCGCCACGGTCGAGCACCCGCGCCTGGGGCGCCACGGTTTTCCCGGCGACCCCTATCGTTTTTCCGCCAGCCCCTCGCGCATCGTGCGGAGCGCGCCGCTTTTGGGCGCGGATCAGCCGGAAGTCGCCGCGGCCTGGAGCCGGCCATCGCCGTGGCTCGATCAGTGCCGTGCGGGCGCGCCGGGCAAAAATCTTTTCGCAGGGATTCGCGTGATCAGCTTTCCCACCGGCATCGTCGGACCGGCGCTCGGCGGGCTGCTCGCCGAGCACGGCGCGGAGGTGATCTCCGTGGAAGCGAACCGCGCGGTGCGCAGCCCCCAGCGCGGGCAGAAATTTCAAATCGCCTCGGACCTGGAAGGCAACCGCGACCGCAAGCGCATCGTCGTCGATATGAAACATCCCGACGGCGTGGCGCTGGTGAAGCGGCTGGTCGCCAAATCGGATGTGGTGGTGGAAAATTTCAGCGCCCGGGTGATGGCGAGCTGGGGGATGGACTATCCGCGGCTCAAAGAGGTGCGCGATGATATCATCATGGCGAGCCTGCAGGCCTTCGGCCAGACCGGCCCGCGCCGCGAATACGTGAGCTTCGGGCCGATCCTGATGTCTTACTCGGGCATGGCTTATCTCTGGCGCGATCCCGCCATCGAGCGTCCCGGCGCCGGCTGCCAGACCGCCTTCCCCGACTACGTCGCGCCTTCCTACGGCGCGCTGGCGATTCTCGCGGCGCTGCACTATCGCGCGCGCACCGGCTGCGGCCAGTACATCGATATTTCCCAGGCGGAAACCGCCGCGGCAATGATCGGGCCGGCCCATCTGGAATATCTCGTCACCGGCCGCGAGCCGGAGCCGCGCGGCAATTTTTCGCCGAGCGCCGCGCCGCACGGCTGCTATCGCTGCAAGGGCGCGGATCAATGGTGCGTGATTTCGGTCGAGTCCGAAGAGGAGTGGGCGCGCTTTTGCGACGTGGCCGGCCATCGCGAGTGGCTGACCGATCACCGCTTCTCCGAGCGCGCCGCGCGGCTCAAGTATCGCGAGGAGCTCGATTACTGGATCGGCGAGTGGACCGCCAGGCACACCCCGCATCAGATCATGATGATGCTCCAGCGCGAAGGCATCGCCGCCGCGGTGGTGCAGACCGCGGAGGATCTTTATCGCGATCCGCACTTGCGCGAGCGCGGCTTCGCGCGCGAAGTTTTTCATCCCCAGATCGGCTGGGTAACCCGCGCGGGACCGTCGGTGCGCCTGCTCGAGAACGGCTACGCGGCGCCGGGCAAGGCGCACACCGCCGGCGAGGACAACGAGGCGGTGCTGGGCGAAATCCTCGGTCTTTCCAGCGCCGAAATCCTCGATCTGAGCGACCGACGGGTGCTGCGCTGAGCCGGAGTAAAGTCCTATCGCCGAAGATGGCGGCGGCCGCGGTACGGGAACGCGCGCGCCTGGAGCGCGCGATGCGCCGCGCCGAGCGCCATCTTGCCGGCGCCGATCCGGTGATGAAGCGGCTGATCGCCGAGCACGGCCGCTGTTCCATCGCCCAACCCGAGCTCGATCCCTTTCACAGGCTCGCCAGCTCGATCATCGGCCAGCAGCTTTCCACCCGCGCCGCAGCGACGATCAGACAGCGGGTCGGGGCGCTGGTCGGCATGCCCTTCGCTATCGAAAAAATTCTCGCCACGCCGCCCGAGCTTTTGCGCGGCGCCGGTTTGTCCGCCGCCAAGGCGCGCTACATTCGCGAGCTCGCCGCGCGCGTTCGCGACGGACGGCTGAATTTCGGTGAGCTGATCGGCGCGGAAGATGAGCGGTTAATCGCAAAACTGATCGAAGTGCCCGGCATCGGCCGCTGGACGGCCGAGATGTTTTTGCTCTTCGGCCTCAAGCGCCTCGACGTGCTCGCGCTCGGCGACGCGGGTCTGCAGCGCGCCGCGCAGCGCCTCTACGGCAAAGGGCGCAAGTCGCCGACCTTGCTTGCGCGGGTGGCTGAAAGCTGGCGGCCCTACCGGTCGGTGGCGTCGTGGTATCTCTGGCGCTCGCTGGAGAAGAGCGCGGGGCAATGATCGTTCCGTGGCGCTGTCATGTTTGCGCGAGCGAGTTCGACAAGTACGACGGCGGCGTCTGCGCGCGGTGCAAGCGAGCCGCCTGCCTCGATCATTTGAAACTGGTCGGTTATGAGCCGGCCCGGGGTCCGGCACAGAGCGAGCAGATCGCCTGCGCGGATTGCCTCGGGCCGGAGGAGAAAGCCGGCCCGTTGAAAAAACGATTTTTCGCGGAAAGCGTCTGGGTCCGCCGGCTGAGATTCTAAGCGCGCAGAGCGCGCGGCGCCGCTGCCCGCGCATGGCGTTTCCAGATATCGATGATCTCGCCCGCAGCCGCGACTCGGCCGTAGTGCTTTTTCACCAGCGCCACCGCTTCGTGGTGCGCCTCGGGTCCGTAGGTGGTGGCGCAGCAGTCCTCCACCAGCGTGATGTAGTAATCGAGCATGAAGCCGACGGTGAGGGTATGAAAAACGCACAGGCCGGTGCCGACGCCGGTGACGAGCAAACTTTTGACGCCGCGGGCGCGAAGCAGCATGTCGAGATCGGTGCCGATAAAGGCGCTGTAGCGATGTTTGGCGACGACCATCTCGCCCGGTCGTGGCTCCAGTCCGCTGTGAAATTCCGCGCCCCACGTGCCGTCGGCGCAGGCGAGCAATTCCGGATTTTTAAACTCCGTCCAGACCGGCGAGTTGGTCCACGGGTTGGCGGAAGTTTTCACGAAGCAGATCGGAAAACGATGCGCGCGCGCCTGATCCACCAGATCGATCAAACGCGGAATCATGTCCTGCACGAAGCCCATGTCGCGGCCGCGCTTGCAGGCGGCGCCGTCGCGATGGCAGAAGTCGTTCTGCATGTCGACGACGATCAACATGCCATGCTGCGGATCGGCGCGCTCTTCGAGCGAAAGAGCCATAAGCAAAACCTCTATTCGTAAAGTTTTTTGATGAAGCCGCCGTCGTCCAGCTCTTTCACCAGGCTGTTGTCGAAAAACGTTTGCGCATTGGCCGACCGCGCGCGCGGGTTATCCTTCGAATAAAAATCCAGCAGGGTGGTCACGCCTTTCAGCGCCACGTAGGGCGCGTTCTCGAAATAACCCGAGGTGTAGAGCGCGTGCGAGCGCTCGAGGTATTTCGTCTGCGCCGGCGCCGTGCGGAGCCTTTTCGCCAGCACGTCGATGCTGTCCTTTTTGTTTTTCTTGAAATAGGCGATGCCCTCGACGTAGCCCTTCATGAAACGCAGCGCCAGATCGCGGTGCGCGCGCAGGTAGCCGCGCGTGGTATCGATCATGCTGTGAAGATAATAAATGTCCATGTCGGCGAGATCGGCAAGGGTGCGGTAGCCCTGATCTTCGGCGAAGAAAAACGTCGGCTCGGTCAAAACCGCGGCGTCGATGCCGCCTTTTTCCAGAGCCGCCATCATCGCGGGCGACGAATTCACCTGCATCGTCTGCACATCGCTCGGACTCATGTTCCAGCTGCGCAGCATGATTTGCAGCACCAGATGGGACGCCGCGCCGAACCGGGTGATGCCGATCTTTTTGCCGCGGAGATCCTCGGGCCGCTTGAGCTCGCTTCGCGCCACGACCCGCTGCACGCCCTTGTTGACGATGGCAGCGATCATGATCGCCTCGGCGCCGCCGAGAGCGGCGTTGATCACGCCGCCGCCCCCGCCGGCGAGAAACTGCACGTCGCCGGCGATCAACGAGCTCACCCCGCCCGCCGACGCGCCGCCCATCACGACCACTTCCGAATCGATGCCGTATTTTTTAAAAATCCCCCTGTCTTCGGCGATCCACAGCGCCGCATTGATCGGCGTGAACGAGCTGAGGCCGATGCGCAGACGGTCGGCGGCGCGGGCCGGAAATTCCTCCGGAACGGTAGAAAGGAAAAGCGCGATCGTGCTGAGGACGAGGAGCTTGGACCTTGATCGCATCATCTGAATCCTCTCTGTCTCGACAGCGAGACCCGCGCGTTACCGCAGGCCCGAAGAGATTCTACTTCCGGTCCTCGGGTTTCACGTATTTCACCGACGCGCCGCCCTTTTGCGAGTGGAGATAGCCTTCCACGTCGCTCAGCGGATTGGTGTAATAGCGCAGGCGGTGCTGCACCAGGTCGTCGGCGCGCAGCGCCATGTCGAAGGGCAGATCTTTCTGCATGTAGGCGGCGATCTTGGCGTTCTCCAGCGTCGCGGCGTTGCGGCTGGCGAGCTCTTGAGCCAGGGTTTCGACATAGGCGTCGAGATCTTTTTCGGGAACGACTTCGGAGACGAGGCCGACCCGCTCGGCCTCGATGCCGGTGAGATTCCTGCCGGTGAGCGAAATATAGAAAGCTTTTTTGAACGGAATGCCGGCGTGAAACAGCGACGGCGTCGCGGTGGCGCCGTAGCTGCCGCGGATCACTTCCGGCATGCCGAACTTCGCGCTGTCGGCGCTCACGACGAGATCGTGGCCGTTGATCAGCGCGAGGCCGCCGCCGAGGCACCAGCCGCGCACTTTGGCAACGGTGACCTGCGGCAGCTTGCGCATGATGTCGACAATTTCCGCGACGCCGCCCAAGCCGCGCGTGCGCCGGCGGTTGTCCTGGCCGCGCATGTCGTAGAGATCGCGCCCGGAGGAGTAAGAGTCGCCGGCGCCGGCGGTGACGATGCAGCGAATCTTGTCGTTCTCGGCGAGACCGCGCAGCAGGCCGGAGAGTTCCGCCAGCAAGGCGATGCTGAGAGCGTTTTTCTTTTCGGGGCGATTCAAAGTCAGCCAGGCGATGCCGGCGGTCTCGTCGATGTTGGCGTTGATCAGTTTGGTGTCGGGCATGAGTTACTCCTCGGGATAGAATTCGTTCAAGTCGTTCAAAACGTTCAAGCCGGTCAAATCGCTGGTCGGATTGCCGTCGTCGATGGCGACAGGGAAAGATCTACTTCGAGGCGCCGATTCCTGTGTCGCCACGGCAGCTAGGAAAACCGATAAAAGGCCTTGGCGTTGTCCGCGAGAATTTTCTGCTTGGTTTGATCCGAGATGTCTTTGCGGCGCACCACCTGGCTCACGCTGTGCGGCCATTCCATATCCCAGTGCGGATAGTCGGAAGCGTACATCATGCATTCGTCGCCGAACTGCTCGATGACCAGCGCCAGCGCCGATTCTTCGCCTTCGCAGGTAAAATAGCAGCGATGATCCTTGATATATTCGCTCGGCAGCAGCTTGAGCGGCTCCATCTCGGATTTGCGAATCAGGTATTTCTCGTCGAAGCGCTCCATCCAGTAGGGCAAAAATCCCACGCCGGCCTCGAGGAAACCGACCTTGAGCTTGGGAAAGCGATCGAGCACGCCGTTGGAGATGATCGCGACCAGCGAGAGCATCTGCTCGAAGGGATGAGAGGTCATGTGCACGCCGATGTATTTGTGAAAGCGCGTGTTGCCGACCGCGACCTGGGCAGTGGCGTGAAAGCCGATCGGCACGCCGAGCTCTTCGGCTGCGGCGTAGATCGGATCGAACTGCGGCTGGCCGAGATCGAGCCCCTGCAGCACGTAGGTCGGCATCATCACGCCGACGGCGCCTTTCTCGGTGACGGCGCGGCGGATTTCCTGCACCGCTTCGGGCACGACCTGGGGCGCGATCACCGCCGCGTACTTGATCCGGCCGCCGCTGTCTTTGCAGAAATCGCACGCCCAGTCGTTGTAAGCGGTTGCCAGCGCGGCAGCCAGGTCCAGCTCGCGCACCAGGCCGATCGAGAGCGCGTTGCTCGGGTACGCCACGGCATCTTCTATTTTTTCGACGTCCAGGTCCTTGCAATATTCCGTCGCATTGGCCGGCTTGCGTCCGGTGGTGTCGTTCAAAAAAATATCCCAGCCGAAGGACGGGAAGTAGGGACCGCTGCGGGCGCGAAATTTTTCCGGCAGATATTTTTTATAGGCCGGCCCGTCGAGATGATGCGCGTCGGCGTCGATGATCGTGAATTCCATGGCCGGATCTCCAAAAAACAAAAATGAGATTGGCGTTTCGCATCAAGCAGGAACGCCACGCTCCAAACCGCGACCGGGGGTCAGTCCTGCAATCCGTAGCGCTGCGCGATGTTCAGGAAAACCGAGCCGACAAATACGGTGCCGATGGTGATGATCAGGCTGAAGGCGGCGAGCTCGCCGACGTGGCCGTTATCCCACAGCTCCCAGATCGTCACCGCGACCACCTGCGATCCCGGCGAGTAGAGCAGCAGCGCGATCGACAGCTCCTTGAACGTGATCAGAAAAATATAGATCCAGCCCGCCAGCAAAGCCGGCATGATCAGCGGCACGACCACGTGGCGCACCATCTGGAAAAAGCTCGCGCCGCTCGCCAGCGCGCCTTCCTCCAGCTCCTTGTGCAGGCTCAAGAGCGCGGAGTGGCTGAAGCGGATGCCGTAGGGCAGATAGCGCGCGATGAACGCCAGCACCAGAATCCAGATGGTGCCGTAAACCGGGACCGGCAGCACGAGATACATTTTCAAGATCGCGATGCCCATGACGATGCCCGGAAAAACCAGCGGCAGCATCGCCATCTGGTCGAGCACCCAGCGCGCCTTGATCGTCGCGCGCACGATCAACCAGGCGGCGAAAAACGTGATCGCGATCGCCACCGTCGCCGACGACACGCTGACGGTGAGGCTGTTCATGATCGAGCGGATCACGCCGCTGTCGTTGAAGGCCGTGGCGTAGTTGCTGAGAGTCAGAAGCTCGAGGGCCTTGCGCGACGGCACCTGCGCGAAGGGCAGAAACGATGACCAGGCGATGGCGGCCACGGGGAAGCACTGGAGCAGCGGCAACACCAGCATGAGCAGGCCGCCGAGCCAGCGCCATTTGCCCAGGGCGACGCGATTGGGGCGGAAGTTTTTGCCGCTAATGGTGGTGAATTTATAAGTCTTGCTGGTGATCCGATAATAAGGAATCAGGCCGAGCGCGACCAGGACGATGAGAATGATCGAGTACGCGCTGGCTTCGCCGTATTTCGGGATCAGCCCGCCTTTGATTTGCAGGTAAATTTTCGTCGTCAAAACCTCGATGCCCGCGGGAATGCCGATCAAAGCGGGAATCTCGAAAGCTTCCAACGAGCGAATCACGGTGAGGATCAACACCGCCAGAATGCTCGGCACGGCGAGCGGAAAAGTGACCCGGCGAAAAACCTGCCAGCCGTTGCTGCCCGCCGTGGTGGCCGCCTCTTCGAGCGAAGGGTCCATCGACCGAAACGGCGTCGACATGAGCAGGAACACCACCGGAATCCAGAGAAAGCTTTCGACCAGCACCATGCCGCTCAGCGAAAAAATATTGAAGAACGGCCCGCCGATGAGCGCGTTGCCGAGCGCGTTGAGCATGCCGGCCTTGGGGCCGAGCAGCATGATCCAGCCGACGACTTTGATGATGCCGGGAATCGCGAACGACACGTAGGCGGAGACGTAGGCGAGCTTGCGAAACGGCGCATCGCTGCGCTCGGCGAGCCAGGCGAGCGCGGTGCCGTAGACCAGGGCGATCGCCGCGCTGCTCGCCGCGTAGATCAATGAATTGCTCAGCAGCGTCTTCACGTCGCCGAGCGAATCGACGATGTTGATGAAGTGCTGAATTGTAAAGCTGCCGGCCTGCAGGCCGCGGTCGGTGACGAGGCTCGTGTGCAGAATGAAGAAAAAGGGCGGCAGAACGAGGTAGGCCAGGATCACCGTCGTAAACAGGAACAGCATCTGCGCCGGGTTGCGCAACATCGTGTGCATCGTCAGGCCCTCGCGCTTGAGCGGTTTGGGAGCGCCGGTCGCGGGTCTCAAACCGATGTCGGATTCAGCAGGCATGGAAGCTATATATCAAAACGGCGGGGCAAGACAATTGCGGCCGCAAGGCGGGGTGCGGCAAGGGAGTCGAGCGATCTGCCTCGACTGCGATCAGGGCAATTTACCTAAATCCAGCAGGACAAAACCGTTTTGGTGGAAAATCGCCGCTTGCCTTTGCAGCCCTTCGCTCAGCAGGTATTCCTTCCCCCGGATCGCCGCCATCCGCGGCGCGATGCGGCTGTGCCAGGGAGCGAAATATTCGGGCGGATGCTGCGGATCGGTGAAATCGCGGGTTTCCACGATCAAGTGGGTCACGCCGAATTGATCTCTGAGACGATAGAGCGGCGCGGCCTCGGTGCAAAAGTAAGCATCAAACACCGCGTCCATCCGGGCGCGCATCGCCTGCAGGAAATTCAAATGAAGCACTTGATGGAGGTCGCCGGTCAGAAACGCGTTGCGGCGAGTGACGTATTCGACTTTTCTCAGCGGTCCGACCGGCCAACCCGCGATGACGGCGTTTTTTGGAAGAGCGCCGATGGCATCAAACAGCGGCCGCGCGGAGGGCTCGACCAGGGAGGCGGAGAAATCCACATTGCCCCGTCCGCCGAAAGCCGCGAGATAGGCGGCGATGAGGGCCAGAAATACAACTCCGCGCGCCTTTGGCCGAGGTTGCCGCCGAGGCTCTCGCCTCAACAGCGTTTGGAGCGCCCAGGGAAATACCAAAGTTAACAGGAAGGGCAAGGAAAACATGAAGTAGCGAGTCGGTATATAGAGGTAGGGAGCGGCCGCCCACGAAAGCACGTGGAGCACGGCGCAAGCAGGAAAAAAGCACAGGCAGCGCAATGCGCTGCCGCTCCGGTCGTCCCGGAGAATTGTTCTCAGGCCGCACAGCATGACGACAGTGGCCGCAAGACCTGCCAGCGCCAATACGGCGAGCAGACTTGTGGAATGCAGTTTCTTGTGCAGGTTCAATGCGGGCGCGATGGGATCGCCGTGGCTGTACAGGGGGCCGAGAAAATAACTCGCCCATTCGATGCCAAAGAGTCGGTAGGGAAGCTGGTCGTAAACGCGGTAGTTGCCCTCCGGCCCCGCCTCCGGGTAGGCGGCGATGTCCGCGGCCACGACTCTCCGCCCATAGGCGCGGGCGTTGAGCACCATCGGCACCAACGCTGACACGGACAGGACTGCCGCCAGAGTGACGGTTGCGATCCGGCGCGCGGGGCTCCAGCTCGCTGCCACTCCCTTCGCGCGGAAAGGTTTTAGCAACAACCAGCAGGCCAAACAGAACCCGGCGATGAGCGCGACCACCGGATAAAGCAGCGCGCCGAGCACGACAATCAGAGCGAGCAAAATCGGGCGGTCACGGATCAAAGAATAGAGGATCAGGGCGATCAGCGGGTAGGCGTACATGCGCGGCGCGCCGCCGATAAAGCCGAGTCCGATGAACATCCAGGCGGTGATCGTCATGGCAGCCACCGCGAAGCTCAAAGTCGCCCCGCCCAGGATCCATCCGAGCCGGCCCATAACAACAATGAACGCCGCGTACTGAACGTACATCATCGCCAGTTGAAAGTGACGCACGTCGACCCGCGGAGCGGCAAAGATCAGAAGCGATTTGTACAGCGGCGGACAGATCACATTGAGAAAATATTCCTTGATGTAGGTCGTGGGAACGGGATCGGCGGAATCGAATTTGAAAAAAGCCGGAATATACTGGGATGCGTCAAAGGGCACGAAGTACGGGTCGTGGGCCATTTGCCAATGGTGCTGAATGCCCGGCCAGTAAAGCGCCCCGAGCACCGTCACAACCAGCATTAGCTTAAACCAGCGGATCATCGGCAACCGTTAACACGGGATTCGGAGATTTTCCGGGACTGGTTCGCTGGGGTCAAGCCAATTCTCTTCGGGCCGGGCTCGGCCGCTCTCGCGCTTGCGGTTGAAAGCGCGTTCAAAGTTTGGGATATCATCAGAAAAGCGATTGGGGTTGGCGACCGGGTCATATTCCACTATCCGGGACAGCTCTTCCAGTCAATCGGTTGGCATTCGAGCGAATTCTGCGATTCCTGCAACTTTCCGTGAAGAACACGCGAGACGGCGAAGGCGAGCGGGTCTCGTTCGGAAAAAACCGCTGGCTGTTTCTTTATGCGGCGCTGTTGTTCGGCCTGATCGGGTGGCTTAACTGTACGACCGCCGATGACCGCCAATATAGCCGGCTCGCGGAATCTTTTTTGGCGGGTCAACTCCAGCTGCTCTCGGTTCCGCAGGCAGGAGCCGATACCGCTCCGTTCGAGGGCCGCTACTATTCGGCGCTCGGCGCCTTTCCCGCCTTGCTGATCATGCCGCTGGTCGGCGCCGGCTACTATCATCAGGGACTGTTTTCCTTCGCGGCCAGCCTTGTGGTTTTCTATCTTTGTTTTCGGTTGGCGCGCAAATTTGAGTACGACGCCGGAGAGTCCTGCTGGTTTGCGCTGGCATTTTGTTTCGGCACCTCGTTTCTCGGCGTCTCGGCTCTGGCCGGCAGCAATTTTCTTGCTCACGTGTTGTGCGTGGCCCTGCTTTTTGCGGCCATCAACGAATATCAGGATCAATCACGCTGGTGGCTCATCGGTCTGCTCATGGGTTTTGCCCTGGCTACCCGCGCGCCTGCGGGCCTCAACATCTTGTTGTTTGTCTTGCTCATTCTGCTCGGGCGCGCCGCGATGGGCGAAAAGGCGAGCGCTCTGGCAAAATTGCTTCTCCCCTTCGCAGCGGTCGTGGCGCTCGTGGCGCTCTATAATTTTGCCCGTTTTGGCAATCCGCTTGAATCGGGCTACGGCTATCAGTTGAATGGCTACGGCACCCCTTACGCGCTTTGGAACGTTCCCGGCAACACGCCGGGCCCGCCGATCCATGTGCGCAACATTCCCGATCACCTGCGGATATTTTTGTTCGGGCTGCCGAGGATCGATGCGGTGGGCACGAGCGTATTCCTGGTTTCGCCTTTCCTTGTCTATCTGGGCGCGGTTCGTCGCTGGGATTGGGTCAATAAACTGATCGGCTTCGACGTCATGCTCGTTCTGTTCTTTGTGTTGGCCTTTCGATCGACGGGATTCGAACAGATGGGCTATCGTTTTTCTCTCGATTTCCTGCCCTTCGTCTTTTGGCTTTTCATGCGCTCGCGGATCGCCTTGACTCCGGGATTTCGCGGGCTGATATTCGCGGCGACAGCGATTTCATTGGGGTTGACCCTGTGGTACTTGGCCACCGGGGTGGATCGGCGCCGCAACGACGTGCGCAGCGATATGTTGTTGCCCGAGACGCCGGCGTTTTACGGGAACACGTAAATCGGAAAGGACTTTGCCATGACAGCACAGAGCCGCGAGGGCGCGTGGGATCTTGAGGCCGATGTGGTCGTGATCGGCTCGGGGGCGGCGGGCTTGCCGGCGGCGATCAAGGCGGTCGAAGGCGGCGCGTCGGTCATCGTCGTCGAAGCCAATTACGACGTCGGCGGGCACGCGATCTTGAGCGGCGGCCATATGGCGCTCGGCGGCGGCACCAGCGCGCAGCGAAAGTACGGCATCGAGGATTCGCCGGAGGTGGTTTTTTCCGATCTCACCGACTGGTCGATCGTTCAACCCAACGGCTCGCCCGATTATCGCTACAACGACCGCGCGCTGATGCGCGCGTTTGCCGATCATTGCGCCGAGACTTTCGAATTCCTGCTCGCCAACGGGGTGGAGTTCACCGACAAGCCGCCGGACAATCACGGCGCGTCGACGACGGGCAACTCGGCGCCGCGCGAGAATCACGCGTTCTGGACCAAAGGCGCGGGCCTGGAAAGTCCCAACGCGGCGCCCGGCACGGGTGTGATCCGGCCGCTCGAAGCGAGCGCGCGCGCCAAGGGCGTCAGATTTTTACTGAATTACAAAATGACCCGGCTGATCCGCGCGGCGGGCGCGAACGGCGCGCCGGGCCGCGTGATCGGCCTTGCGGCCGAGCACACGCCGCGCATCATGCCGGGCGCGAAAACGCCATTAAAAAGCTTTCGCTCCGACGGCAACATCGAGAGCGACAGGCCGGCGCTGGCGCTGCGCGCGCGCAAGGCGGTCATCATCGCCACCGGCGGCAGCACCAGCCACATCGAGTTTCGCCGCATGTTCGATCCGCGGCTGACGCCGGTCGTCCAGGTCGGCGGCGAGCCTTACAGCTATCAGGACGCGAGCGGCGAGCTGGCGGCGATGGCCGTCGGCGCTTCCTTGTGGGGCCTGGCCAACCAGACGCTCGAGAACGGCGCGACCATGCGCACCCAGCGCGCGCTCGCGACCAAGTACAATTATACGACCTGGAAGCTCGAGAGCCCGATTTTTCCGCTGGTGAAGGCCACCGGCTTCAACGTCAAGGACTGGCAGGATCTGATTCTCGTCAATCAGGTCGGCAAGCGGTTTTACGACGAGACCAAGGGCGACGTGCCGCACGGCAACAACGGCGGCCAGGTGGCGCCGTACACGCCCGGCGATTATCGCAACGCCGAAAACGTGAAATACAATCCGACGAAATACAATTTTACTCACGCCGCGCTGGCGATGAACGAATACTCCGGGCCGCCCGATTATTGCGCCGGTCCGGTGTGGGCGATTTTCGACGCCGAGGCGGTCGCGCGCGAAGGATGGAAAGTGACGCCGCCCCACGTCGACCCCGACGGCTATTTTTTCGCGGCCAGCACGCTGGCGGAGCTCGCCGCGGCGATCAAGAACGAATACCAGGCCCGACCGATGAAAGGGGATGTGCTGGAAGCGACCGTGGCGCGCTACAACTCGATGGTCGATGGCGGCGTGGACATGGACTTCGGCAAGCCGGCGCCGCAATACAAAATTCAAACGCCGCCGTTTTACGCCGCCTGGGCGACGCCGGTGGTCCACGACACCCGCGCCGGTCTGCGCATCAACGCCAGGTGCCAGGTGATCGACATGGCCGGCAAAGTGATCCCCGGCCTTTACTGCGCCGGCGAATCGGCCGGCGGCTTCAATCAGCACGGCATGGGCCGCTGCGCGACCCAGGGCTTTATCTGCGGCATTCACGCGGCGGCGGAGCCGGACGGCGATTGATCCCGCCGATCACTGCCGTGTCATTTTCGCTGGCAAGTTTCAATCGATGGAGGAGAGCGGCATGAGATTTTTTTTCGCGGCGCGATTCTTACTGGCGCTGCTGTTTCTGAGCGAGCTCGGCGGCGAGCTCGGCGCGCAAACGGCCACGGTCCATTTCGGCGTCACCTTTCGCAACGCGCGGCTCGCGCCGCTCTGGGTCGCGCAGGAAGAGGAATTTTTTAAAAAACAGGGACTCGATATCAAGACCATCAACATCAGCGGCGGCACCCAGGGCGCGCAGATGATGGTAAGCGGCGGCGTGGATGTGTCCTTCGATGACCCGATCTCCTGCATCACGGCGACGGCGGCCGGCGCTCCCGTCGTCGATATCTTCGCCGGCACGCCGACGATGCCTTACATGATCGTCGGCGCGCCGGGAGTGAAAAGTCTCGCCGATCTCCGCGGCAAACGGGTCGGCTCTTCCGGACTTGGCCTCTCGGCGTCGCGCCTGGCGCTGCTCGTGGGGCTGCGCAAGCTCGGCGTCGATCCGGACAGAGAACAGATCACCGTGGTGGCCGCCGGCCAGGAGCCGGAGCGCATCGCCGGGCTCAGCTCCGGCGCCATCGCCGCCACCGTGGTCTCGCCGGAATACCGCACCCGCCTCGACGCTCTCGGCATTCCGCTGCTCGCCGATCTGCGCACTCTCAATATTTCCTGGGAGACCGCGTCGGTCATCACCACCGCGAAAACTATGCAGGGCAAGCGGGAGACGATCGAGCGCGTGCTGCGCGCGCTCCTTCAGGCCAACGCGTATATTCTGAATCCGGCGCATCGCGCGCGCGTCACCGCTCTCGTCTCCAACCAGCTCGCGCTCAAGTCGGCGCAGGACGCAGCGGCAGTTTACGACGATCTCGTCAAATACTACGTACTCAAAAAACCCTATCCCAACCGCGACGGCATCGCGAATATCATCGCCGAGGTCGCCAAATCAGTGCCCAAAGCCGCGGGCCTGAAATACGAGGACGTGACCGACGCGAGCCTCGTCGAAAAGCTCGACAAGAGCGGGTTCATCGACGGCCTGTATAAATAGCCCCAAAATTTTATCGCTGGCTGATTTCCTTGGCGAGCCGTTCCCAGTGCTCGCTGTCACGCTCGAATTGCTCGAGGGAACGGCCAAATCCCGGATGCCAGCGCTTGAAAGACATTTCGTTGGACGGATGGCCGTACTGGAATTTTTCCAGTATCTTGCGCGCGCCGGGGCTCAGAAGAAAATCGACGAAAAGAGCGGCGGCGTACGCGTGCGGCGGCTGCGCCGCCAGCGCGACGCAGCCGGAGTTGGTCGGCACCAATTCGAGAGGCGTCCACGCAACCGGTGAGCCGCGCTCTGCGGACACCAGGGCGTGATTGCGGTAGATATGAAAGGATGCGCCGAGTTCGCCCGAAGCCATCAGATCCACGAGCGCAGCGCTACTGACCGTGTATACCCGAATCTCCTGAGCTTTGAGCTTTTTGACGAACCCTTCGCCTTTGATTTTGATCATGGCGCCGATCATGCGCGCCGAGCTTTCGTTCAAGGTGATGCCCATCTTTCCTTTGAGCTGGGGATTGAGCAGACCGTCGAAACCCTTCGGCGCTGCGCTCGGTGGAACTTGCTCTTTGCTGTAGCCGAAGCCCATGTACGACTCGCGGAAGATCGTCCAGAAAGTGAGCCCTTTCTCGGCTTTTTCTTTCGCTTCGTTGGGATACGCCGTCAGCGCCGGCGAATGGTAAGGCCGGGTCAGATTGGCGGCACGCGCGACCATCATGAAATCGTAAGTGGTCTCCAGGACATCGAAGGCTGGCCGACGCGCCTTGGCTTCCTCCGACATGCGCGCGGTAAGCTCGCTCCCGCCGGAGCGAAAAGCCTCGACCCGCAGGCCGGAGTAAGCGGACTCGAACGCGCGCGCCAGCGCTTTGTAGGAATCGCCGGCGAGCGACGTGTACCAGGTGACGACGCCGTCGGTTTTCGCGCCGCTGTAAAGAACCCGCTCGCGATCCGCGCCCAGGTAGGTCGCGATTTCAGCGACAGTGGCGGGCTTACGTGTTTGCGCCGCCAAGGCCGCCGGAAATGCCAGCCAGATTGCCAACAGGAGCGATTGCCGCAATTTCATGGTCGATGCTCGCAGCGAAAATTTGCCGGCGATGCGCGCTTTTTTCTCAGCCGTTTTTGCGGCTGATTTCTTTCATGAGCTTTTCCCAGCGCTCGAGCTCTTTTTCGTATTTGTCCGTGGCGATGGCGTGGTCGGGGCGCCAGCGTTTGAAGCCGAGGTTCTTCGCCGCGCTGCCGTACTCGTATTTCTCCAGCACCGCCTGGCCTTCGGGACCGAGGAGATAATCGGCGAGCAGCAGCGCGGCGTGCGGGTGCGGCGGCTGCACCGCGATCGCCGCGCCGCCCACGTTGGTCGGCACGATATCCATCGGCACCCATTCCACGGGCGCGCCCTTGGCGACGGCGTTGAGGGTGTGATTGCGAAAGATCGCCGGCGAAGCCAGCACCTCGCCGGAGGCGATCAGATCGAGCAGCGCCGGCGGGATGATCGTGTGGAGCGCGATCTCCTGGATCTTGAGTTTTTTGACGAACTCCACGCCTTTGGTCTTGATCATGGCGCCGATGACCTTGTAAGCCGGATCGCTGACCGACACGCCCATGCGGCCCTTGAGCGCGGGATGGAGCAGTCCCTCGTAATTTTTCGGCACGGCATTTTTGGGCAGCAGCCTGGTGTTGTACGCAAAGCCGATGTAGGACTCGCGCGCGATGGCCCAGAAATAAAGGCCGCGCTCGCCTTTCTCCTTGGCGTCCTCGGGATAGGCGGCAAACTGCGGCGAGTAATACGGCCGCAGCAAAAAAGCATCGCGCATGAACATCAAATTGCCTTCCGTGGTTTCAACCGCATCGACGATGTAGCGCTTGGCCTTCCCTTCTTCGTACATGCGCGCAGTCATGTCGGAGCCCGACACCCGGTAGGCTTCGACTTTCACGCCCGGATATTTGGTTTCGAAGGCTTTGGCCATCGCCTTATAGGATTCGCCGGCGAGAGACGTGTACCAGGTGAGCTTGCCCTCCGCTTTGGCGCCGGCGTAGAGAACCTGCTCGCGGTCTTTGGCGCCGTAGGTCACCAGCTCGGCGATGGTGCTGGGCTTGCGGTTCTGGCCGAAGAGCGCGGCGGGCAACAGCACGAGCGATAGAAAAATCGCGGCGGAAAATTTCATTTCATCCCTCCGTCCGGAGCTTTTACCGCGCGGCCGGTTCTCAGGCAAGAATCGGCCGCGGCGCGCAGGGCGCGCTGGAGCGCTTGCGGGAATTTTCGCGCAACTTTGGCTGCGCGGGTGGGCGCTCGCTCTTGCAGCGGCGCGCGGGGCGCCGACCCGCCGGCAGCCGTTGGGAACCAAGTGATTGAATTTATTAAGGCACCGCGCCCGCTGGCCGATACTACTCTAGAAGTCGGGCCGCTTGCGGCACGAAGTTTCGAATGGCAACCGCGACCGCCGCGCGCTCAGCGGCGGATCGAAAAAAGATCGAAGATGCTCAGTATCTCGTCGAACAGGCCGTCGGAGAAAGCCGCGCCGCGCGCGCTGCGGGTGCTGCTGGTGGAAGACAGTCCCGACAACCAGTTTTTATTCAGGGCTTTTATCAAGAAAACGCCGTGGGAAATGGAGCTCGCCGAAAACGGCGCAATCGGCGTCGAGAAGTTCCAGACCGGCCATTATGACCTGGTGATCATGGACATGCAGATGCCGGTGATGGACGGTTACACCGCGATGCGCACGATTCGTCAATGGGAGCGGGAGCAGGGACGCGCGCCGACGCCGATCGTCGCGCTGACGGCGAATTCGCTGCAGGAGATGGCGGAAAAATCCCTCGCCGCCGGCTGCAACGCCTACGTCACCAAGCCGATCTCGCGCGACCAGTTCGTCAGCCTGATTCGCCAGTACGCGGAGCGGGCGCGATGAGAGCGGAGGACGGCGCGGCAAGCGGCGCGATCCGGGTGCGGGTGGACGCGGATCTCGAGGAGCTGATGCCGCGCTTCATGGAAAACCGCCGCGCCGACATTGCGGCGATCGAAAGCGCGCTCGCCGCGCGCGATTTCGAAACCATCGCGACCGTGGCGCACGGCTTGAAAGGATCGGGCGGCGGCTACGGCTTCGACGCGATCACCCGCATCGCGATCGCCCTCGAGCGCGCGGCCAAAGCGCGGAGCCGCGCCAGGGCGCAACAATCGCTCGACGAGCTGGCGCGCTATCTGGCCCGGGTCGAAATCGTCTATGAATGATACAACGGCAACGATCCTCGCAGTCGACGACGACGAGGTCAGCCGGACCATCGTCAAGCGGGTTCTCGCCGGCACCGGCTGCCGCGTGGTCGTGGCCGACGGCGCCAAGAGCGCGCTCGAGCTCGTGGAGGAAATCGCGCCGAGCCTGATTCTCCTCGACGTGATGATGCCCGGCATGGACGGTTACGAGCTTTGCGCCGAGCTTCAGGCGCGCGGCAAGACCGCCAACGTGCCGGTGGTTTTTCTTACCGCGTTGGGCGAGCAGCAGGACAGGGCGCGCGCCTTTGCGCTGGGCGCGGTGGACTACGTGACCAAGCCGATCCAGCCGAAACTCCTCGCCCAGGTGGCGGCGGCGCAGTTGCAGACCGGCCGGCGCTGGCAAAGACTTTCCGAGCACCGCAGTGCCAATCGCGACGCGATCGCCGCCGCGCCGCACGACTTCATCCAGTTCAAGCAGTTCCTGATCCGGCAGCACGCGCTGGATAGCGCGGCGGAAAAAAATTACGCCGCGCTTTTGCCGGCGGATTTATACTCGAGCCTGGACGCGAGCGGCGTCGGCGAAACCCAGGTGGCGCTGTCCATCGCCAATTTTCTCAAGCTCCCCTACCTGCCGGCGATCGAGCCCGAAGATTTGCAGATGGGCATTCTCTCGCCGCCTTTTTCCAGCGCCAATCTCGCCGTGGCGATCGCGCGCGGCGGCGCGAGCCTGTTCGCGCTGGCGAATCCCTTCGACCGCGCCCTGATCGAGGCGCTCACCAAATTCTCGGGCCTGGGCGATCAGTTCGGTCTCGCGATCACCGCGCCGAAAAATATTAAATCGCTCTTCGAAAAAACCGCGCCGGCCCGTGCGGCGGCGACGGCGCCGGGTCTTCGGAGCGGCGATCGCGCCGCGGCGCCGCTCAAATATGCGCCGCTTCGTCCCGCCGGTGTCGCGGCGGCGGCTGCCGGTGGCGGCGCGGCGCCGCGCACGGCGGCCGCCGGCAATCTCGCCCTGGTGAAGCCCGATCTGCCGGGGCCGTCGGCGCAATGGGAAAGCGAATCGATCCTGCTGCTCACGGAGCGCTTGCTGAAGCGCGCGGTGGCGGAACGCGCCAGCGACATCCACATCGAGCCGAAAAATCAGCAGACCGTTGTGCGGTTGCGCGTGGACGGCGACATGCGGGAAATTTTCACGCTCAAAAACGATACCAGCCTGATGCTCATGTCGCGCCTGAAGGCGATGGGCGGCATGGACATCGCCGAGCGGCGCCGGCCCCAGGACGGCGCCTGCGAAACCAAGATCGACGGCCGCCTGTTCAAGCTGCGCCTGGCGACGACTTCGACTCCCGACGGCGAGAGCCTGATCTTGCGCCTGCTCGAGCCCGGCGCGCGCGCCAGAACTCTGACCGAGCTGGGCATGACCGACGAGCAGACGCGCGCGCTGACTGCGGCCGCGAACTCGACCCAGGGATTGATTCTGGTGGTCGGCCCGACCGGCTCCGGCAAAACCACGACGATCTTCAGCGTGCTCTCGCAGGTGGATACTCAGACGCGCAGCCTGATCTCGGTCGAAGATCCGGTGGAATATCGCATCCCCTTCGCCAACCAGCAGCAGGTCAACGAAAAGGCCGGCATCAATTTCGAGTCGCTGCTCAAATCGGCGGTGCGCCAGGACCCGGACATCCTTTTTCTCGGCGAGATCCGCGATAACTTTTCGGCCAAGGCTTCGATGGACTTCGCCAGCACCGGCCATCTGACGATTTCCACCCTGCACACCTCCAACGCGACCAGCGCGATTTTTCGGCTCGAGCGCCTGGGCGTCACCCGCACCATGATGTCGGACTCGATCCTGGCGATCGTCGCCCAGCGCCTGCTCAAACGGCTGTGTCCGTACTGCAAGGAAATCGGCCCGATCACCGAGCGCGAAGCGGCGCGCCTGGCGCCGTTTGCCCGCCAGATTCCCCCCGAAGTGGCGCGCCCGGCGGGCTGCGTGAAATGCAACCAGACCGGCTATCTCGGGCGCGAGGGCATCTACGAAGTGGTGCGCTTCGATAGCGGGATCGCCGATCTGCTTCACGGCAACAAGCCGGTGGCGGCGATCCGGGAGTTTTCCTATCGCCGCGGCGATTATCTGATCGCTCATCACGCCGTCGAAAAAGTCGCGCAGATGCTGGTGGCGGTGGACGATAGCTACCAGAAAATTCTCGCCGAAGAAGTCGTGCCGCAAAGCGCGGCGGCGCCGGCCAAAACCCCGGCGCGGGCGCCGGAGGCGGCGCCGCCGTCGAGGCCCGTCGAGCGCGCGGCGTCGATTCTTCTCGTCGAAGACGACCGCGAGAGCCGCGCGCTGATCGAAGGCCAGCTCGCGGAGCAGAATTACCGGGTTACGGTGGCGGAGGACGGCGTCGATGCGCTGATGGAGCTCGGCCGAACGAGCTTCGATCTGGTTCTCTCGGATATCGGCGCGGCCGAATTCGACGGCTTCAAGCTGCTTCAGGCGATGCAGAAAAAAGGCATCCCGACGCCGGTGGTTTTTCTGAGCGCCGACCCCGACGAGGAGGCCGAAATCCGCGGCCTCGAGCTGGGGGTTGCCGAGTACATCAAAAAGCCGATCAAAAAAGAGTTGTTTCTCCTGAAAATCAAAAAGCTCCTCAAGCGCTGAGCGATGCCATGGCCGCGCCGGATCCCGACTTGGAAAGCGATCTCGACGGCGAGCGAGCCGCGTATCTGCGCGAGCTGAGAAGCACGCTGGAAGAAGTCGAAAGCCTGGTGCTCGAGTGGGCCGATCCTGCCGGCGCCGGCGAGCGAGCGCGCGCGCTGGCGCGCCAGATTCACACGATCAAGGGCACGGCCGGAAGTCTCGGACTCGAGCTGCTGAGCCTGGCCGCCCATCGCATGGAAGATCTGCTTGCCGGCCGGCCGCTCGCCGGCGACGGGGTTGAAAAGTTTATCGACCGCCTGCTCGCGCAAAACGATCTCATCGGCGCCATCGCCAGAGCCTATCTGGAAAAAAATCGCTGCGCCCTCGAGGAAGCGCGGCGCCGCCTCGAGCCGGCCGCGGCCGCGGCGCGCCCCCATCCCGACCACGAGGCTCAGAGCGGCGCGCCGCTCAAGCGCGTGTTGATCGTCGAGACCTCCGCCGCCGCGCTGCAGTTTTGCGTCAACACGCTGCGTCCGCTCGGCGCGCCCGAAGTGTCGTCCGCGCGCGACGGCTACGCAGCCCTGGGATTGCTTCTCCAGGAGAAGTTCGACGCGGTGATCACGTCGCAGCAGGTGCCCGCCATCGACGGGCAAAGTCTCGCGGCCGCGCTGCGGGTCATTTCCGGTCCCAACGCGGCGACGCCGGTGATCCTTCTCACGTCCTCCGCCGGCGCGCTCGATCCGGCCAAGCCGCGCGCGGATTTTCTGGTGGAAAAAAAACTCGGCTGGGCCGACGAGTTGAGCGCGGCGCTGCGTGCGATCGCGAGCCGTTCAGGCCTCGCGCCGAGCGCGGTTGGGAAAGCGCCGCTCAAAAAAATTCTCCTCATCGACGACTCGAGCGAGATCCATGTGCTTGCGCAGCTCGCTTTCAAGCGCTTTCCGGAAATCCAAATCGTCGGCGTGCAGGATCCGAAGCAGGCGCTCGAGCGCGCGCGCAGCGAGCGGCCGGAGCTGATTCTTCTCGACGTGCAGATGGCGCCGATCTCGGGCAAGGACGTCATGCACGGCCTGCGCGCAGTGCCCGAGCTGCGCGAGATTCCTGTGGCCTTTTTCACCGCCACCGACGACGAAAACGAAAGGCGCGAGCTGATGGCGCTCGGCGCCTGGCAGATTTTTCAAAAACCCTTCTCGCCCAAAACCTTCGCCGAGCGGGTCCTCAGCCGGTTTCAGGAACGATAAATCGCTCGCGCGTTTCCACCCGAGCGCGAAATTCTACCACTCTGCGCGGTAAATTCAGCGAACCAACAGAGTTGGTATTCACGTGACCCGAACAGGGGATTGACGCGCGCGCACCGGTGTTGGTATCGCTCTGAGCAAAGATGATGGACTGTGCAGGTGGAAATTGACCGCGGGAAACAACGAGGAGGAATTCTATGAAGCTTCTGTCACAAATGGCATTTATTTCACTTGTTTTGCTGGTAGGCGTCGCGGGTGCGAAGGACAAAGGAAAAGCTAAAAATCCCGGTACGCTTATCCGTGCCGACCTGATCGGTGTACGTGAGGTGCCGGCTGTTTCAACTGTGGCGAGCGGCCAATTCAAAGCGACGATTGTCAACGAGGCGGCGATCGAGTACGACCTCAGCTTCTCAGGGTTAGAAAGCACCGTTACTCAGGCGCACATCCATATTGGGCAAAAGTTTGTGGCCGGCGGGATCACCCTATGGCTTTGCCAAACTGGAACTAACAAAGATCCAACAAATTTGGCGCCGCAATGTCCTCAGAGTGGGACCGTGCATGGTCTGTTGACTGAGAAAAACATTGTGGGACCGACTGCTCAAGGAATCGCCGGTGGCGCGACGGGAGGAACCGTCGCGGAATTCGCCGAGATCCTCAAGTTGATCCGGAGTGGCCTCACGTATGCGAACGTCCATTCAACCGTCTCGCCTAGCGGCGAGATTCGCGGTCAAATCAAAGTCAACGGGCAGGATGACGATGAGGACGACGATGATTAGCGACTAAACCGTCCTTTTCTGTACGAATCTTGTGCCGCGGGAACTTCATCGCAACAAGCGAGAGTTCCCGCGGTTTTTTCATTCGTCCATCGGCAATTCAAAACCAAAAAGGAGGCGATCGAGATGCTTGCAAAAAAAACATTGGCACTATCTTTACTCCTTTTCTTGCTGACTGTTATGACGTCTGTCGTGCTGGCGCAGAACGTCACCATCACGCCGCTCGGCGCGGTCGCCGGCGAGTTCTGCGCGGGCGATCGCGCGCTCTTGTTCGAAGATCCGACCGGCGTCCGTGTGCTGATCGCGCCGGGCCGCACGGTGGGGCTCGACACAGGCGCTTTTGTGCGCGGCTCCGCTGATCCGCGTCTGCACGGCAGCGTGCACGTGCTGTTGATCGATCATCCGCACGTAGATCACATTGGCGACGTCTTTCATACCACCTGCGCCGGTGCGCCGACCCGGCCCTTCGAATTCCCCAGCGAAAGCAACGCCGCGGAAATCGCCGCGCGCCTCAATGCAGCGGTTCTCGTCGGCGGCGAAATGCCGGATTTCTTCACGCGCAAGATTTCCAACGTGGCGACCCTCGCCGGGACGCCGCAGCCGGTCGGGTGCCCGGCAGATAACAATCTCGACAATACTTTCACGGTGCCGCGCGCGGCACCGTGCGTCGGGGTGATTCGCGGCGGGACGCGCACCGCGCGCATCGGCAATAATCCCGGGGTTAAAATCACGACGATTCCGGCCTTTCACGCCGCCGGCGCGTCCCGAATCCACGTGGATGCGCCCAATGTGCCGGTCGGTTTGACCGGCTATGCAGGGCAGGAAACCGGATACATCATTCGCTTCACCAACGGCTTGACGGTTCTCTGGACCGGCGACTCGGGTCTGATCGGCGACTGGGAAACCCAGAGCCGGTTTTACCGGCCTAACCTCGCGGTGGTGCACGGCGGCGATCTCTTCACGATGGGACCGGATGAAGCCGCATTCGCAGTGAACCAGTTGATCAAGCCGCGGAGCGTGATCCCGGAGCACTTCAACCAAGTCTCCACGACTGGAGGTAAGGTCAATGCCGGCACCAAAGTCGAGCGCTTTATCGAGCAGTTAAAAGCTCAGGGCAGCACGCGGGTGTTCGTGCCACTGAGCGGCGTGCCGATTTCCTGCGACGGCGCGGGGAATTGCTCGCAGTAAATCCTAAGTTGCCATCCGTCAACAAAGAGCGCGGGCCGAAATATTCGGCCCGCGCTCTTCTGTCGTTTAAATCGATTGGAAAAATCTCCCCTAGCGATTCGCCTCGTCGATATACTTGCGCAAAAAATTCACCACCTCGGGCGACGCGGCCGAGGCCTGTTTGAACAGGCGCTCGCCGGCTTCGCCGACCTCGAAGCGCGGCTGAAAGCGCATCATGGCGATGGCATCCTGGAGAAAATCCTGATCGCGCGACAGCGCGTCGAAGGCCTTGCGCAGAATGCCGATCACTTCCGGCGAGGTTTTCGGCGGCATGAGCACCATGCGCGTCATGTTGGTGCTCGACATGTTGGCGGCTTTGAGGGCTTCGTATTTGATGCCGGACGGCAGCTTG